>ENA-UONW01000332-UONW01000332.1-human-gut-metagenome-genome-assembly--contig:-CS52-NODE-332-length-72419-cov-144.631322_pt1 | contig 72419 bp, 57 predicted proteins | sample MGYA00242463_ERZ724010 | MGnify/ENA metagenome assembly ERZ724010 | reverse complement strand
ACTATAGTGACAACACCTTATTGTTGTACAACAACACACCTTATAGTTGTACAACCTTACACCCTATAGTCGTACAACCTTACACCTTGTAGTTGTACAACAACAAAATCTTAGTCACTATGCGCTACAGTTCGTTTGATTTACTCGTCCAACAATCAATATACTCAGTTCGTAAAGTCCATAAATCGGCATCATTACCATAAAACACGTAAATAAATCAGGAGGAGTTAATACCCAATGAATAAAGATGAAGCACGCTCTCTTTGATATAAGGAATATCCTCGCTACTAACCGTAACCTTTGTTCCTGCACCAGGGAACAGTTCTAACCACAACGGAAGATTCTTCACAACATCCTCGTAAGAACCTTTCTCTTCTTCAGACTTAGGTAGAATTCCCAGCTCCATTTCCTTGTTTTTCCATATACGATTGAGGTCATGCTTTCGCTTGGTACCATCAATAGTAATACCGATACTCAGATGCTCTCGGTTCTTCTTGATGAAACTTTGTACCTTATCAGAACTATAATTAATACCATTCGTAGAGAAAGAGAAACGATAAGAGTTGAACCAATGATGGTTCCTGCGAAACATCTCTACCTTGAGATAATCACATATTTTATCTATCAGGTCTATCTCCAAGAAAGGTTCACCACCGATAAAATCCCACACGACAGAAGTTTCTTGAAAATCTTTTTCATTGTCAAGAATATAATCTATCGCAGTCTTAGCTACCTCCCAAGGCATACGCTCTTTCGAATTCTTGCCCAAGAGGTAGCAATATTTACAAGCTAACTGACAATCTTTCGTAACGATGAAGGTTATATTTTTAGCCGTACCCTCCTGCCATCCTTGATCTCTTTCCTTTATCTTTTCCATTATATTTATCGCAAATGATTCTTACAAGATTCTATACAGCTATACAGACAGGTCCTCTTACAATCTCCATAGCAGCTTCCAAGACAACCCTTATCACAATTATTAGAGCATGACAACTCACAAGATCGACAGGAATTCGTACAATCATCCGTACACGAATGCTCACAATGTCCGATACAAGAACATTCCCCTGACCATTCATTTTTTGCCAATAAATTCAATGGCATATTAGATAAAGTGAGTACCCCTAAAAAAGGTAAAGCCCCTTTAAGAGTCTTCTTAAAGAAGTCTCTTCGTGATTTCAATGTTTCATCATTCATATCTTTCCTCGTTTAATTAATCGTCTGAAAATATCAGAAAAGTTAGGCCTATGTGTCCAGCAAAATGTCCCTTGACTTTATCCATATCCTGCTCGCCATCCATAATACCTCCAATTCCAGCATTAACTCCAATAAACTTATATATATTATGAGAATATTCTACAAATGCTCCAACACCGACATCTGTTTTTTCAAACTCCTTAAAATATTGTGGACCTCCATAGAAGCTCATTGCCAAGAACTTGTTGAGATGGAAAGAAATACCTGCATTCCAATAGAATTTCTTGTTATTATAAGAAAGTGCATCATACTTCGTATTATATCCAAAACCAAGGGACAAGCCTATTACCCAGGCAGAAATATAACGGGCTCTTACACCCAATCCACCATAGGGATAACCATAACCAGTATCAATTGTAATACTATTATAATCTACATCCCAACCTTTATCGGTACTATAGTCTGAAAGAAATTTGGCAAGTTTCTGCGTATTATCAGAACTGCCGTTTCCAACATCATACATAGAACCTCCACCATAAGAAGATTCGGTATTACTATTTTCTATATATACTTCACTCTCATCTTGTTTTTGGGTAGTTGGGAATAAAGTGGTAAATACATAAGTGCGCACAGTAGTTTTTCCTGTACCTACAGATACACTACCACTAGGATTCATCAACTTACGTCCTTGGCAATCAAAAGCCTCAAACCAGCTCAAAGAATTAGAAATTCTCACCTCAGAAGTCAGAACAAACTCACCAGCTGATGATTTTATCGTTATAGGAGTACATACATTTCCACCAGCCTTAAACACAGTAACATAATCATTGCCCATTGCTGTCTGACAGACAACAAGCATTATCATAAACAAAAAATGTCTCATAATCAATAATAAAATTAAATGTTTGACTTAACCTCTAGAAGAGCCCCTACAACTGCCCGAACAAGAAGACTTACAACTTCCCGTACAAGAGGTTTTACAACCATCTGTACAGCTGGAAGCACAATTCAATGTGCAAGTTTGCTGACACACACCTACACACCCCCAACTACAGCCACTCGCAGTACCTCCTCCAGAATATCCACCACTATCATAACTACCATAAGAACTTCCGCTGCTAGATTCTCCTCCAAGAGCATTCAAAATACTATCTTGTAAAACTCCACAACTAACAAAAGAAGTACTCAATAGAGGCAAAGCTACACTCGCAACCTTTCTGAAGAATTCTCTTCTAGTTTTTAGTTCATCATTGTTCATCATACCTCTGGATTTATACTCCGTGGAATAAAAGAGAAAAAGAATTCATTTATTCCACAGAGTGCTTACACTATATTAAGATCAAAAATCCCTATTGCAATTGTTACAATGCCACCATCTATGTGTAACCAATAGCGGCTTCTTCCCTTTTCCATTACACTCCTCACATTTACGACTATATGGAGTACCAGCTTGCAAAACGCCCTTTCCTTTACAGATGCTACATGCCGGTTGACTTTGATCACCATATTTCCAATAAGTACGGCTTTTTAAAGATAGGGGTTGCTTATGTTGCTCAGTACTACAAAAAGAGCAATACTTTGTCTGCAAAACTTCCATGGTTTTCGTAGTCAGCATACCAGGAACACGAACTTCACTACTTTGACTAGCGAACAACATTACAACACTAACCAAACTAATAAATAAGGTCATGATTATTCTTCTCATAACAAAAAAGTATTATGCCATACAGAACATCCCTAACTAGGCGGTGAATAATAAGTCCTTAGTATAGATACTAAAAAAGACGTGGGAGTCTCTACTTCTCGTCCATCCCAAGTCTCAGGCTCTCGCATTGCCTATGCTCAAAGGATAGACAACACAGATAGCCCACGTCATGACGCATTATAATATACCAACATACAGAACATACTATTACCATCAAGCAACAATCTGCCCCTATACGTCAGGTTACAATACACCCTTCGTGGACGTTCCAGGTTGTCGTTCTCTTCTTGAGCATATTCAAATTTGCGAGATTTGAGACTCAAAGATAACGTTCCGTAACGTCCTTTACCAGTAAATAACCCACACGCCCATACAACGGGCTAACTATGAATCGGTGACAAATTTAAGCATATTTTGTGAAACCACCAAACTTTTATCGAAAAAAGTGATGGGAAAGATGGATTTTTAGAAAGAAAGTACTATCTTTGCAGCATATTTCATTAATAAAAGCATCATGAAGCAACTCAACAAGAAATATAACGATGAAGACAATATGCTTGTCAACGACTTGCGCTCCATCGTCAGCAAGGCTCGCAGCAAAGCATTTGCTGCCGTCAATTATTCTCTGGTGGAAAGAAACTGGAGAATAGGACAACGTATTGTAGAACAGGAACAGAACGGAGCATCACGTGCAGAATACGGAAAGCATGTAATAGAGATTGCTTCGGCTGCTCTTACAGAGGAATTCGGGAAGGGATTCTCCGAGACAAACATCATGAATTTCAAGAAGTTCTACTTGAAATTCAAAGAGTTAGCAATTCCTCAGACAGTGTCTGAGGAATTCAAAAAGCAAAAACATCAGACACTGTCTGATGAATCTTCTTTGCTACCCCAAAAAGATCAGACACAGTCTACCCAATCCGAGTTACGCCTTCTTCCTTGGTCGCATTACGAGCGTCTTATACGAGTAGAAGATAAGAAGGCTCGTGAATGGTATGCAAAGGAGGCATTCGAGCAAGGTTGGAGTTTCAGAACCTTGAACCGCAATATCAACACCTTATATTATGAACGTCTTCTTATGTCAAAGAAGAAGCAACCTGTCGTTGACGAGATGCAAGACAAGACAAAGGCTTATCAGCAAGACAAACTCGAATACATCAAATCACCAGTTGTCTTGGAATTCCTTGGATTACCGGAAGACACCTCCCTTGCAGAATCAAAACTGGAAACAGCCATCATCAACAACCTAGAGAAGTTCTTGATGGAAATGGGAAAGGGATATGCACTCGTGGCTCGTCAGCAACATATCCGAACCGAGGAAAACGACTACTACATCGATCTGGTATTTTACAATTACCTCATCAAATCATTTATTTTGGTCGATTTGAAGGTAAATCGCATCACTTACCAGGATGTAGGACAGATGGATATGTATCTTCAGATGTACGACAAGATGAAAAAAGGACCAGACGACAACCCTACAATCGGCATCATCCTTTGTACCGAAACAGATTCGGATGTGGCACGATACTCTACCCTCGCCAAAAACGACCAGATGTTCGCAGCAAAATACAAGCTTTACCTGCCAGACAAGGAAGACTTGAGAAGAGAAATCGAACGACAGAAGGAACTGTATCTAATGGCTCATCCTGAAGAAAACGATAAAGAGTAATTCTTCTGGCAGTATCAGAATAATTAGAAGGAACCATTACAAAAAGGTCAGGCGCTGCCTGACCTTTTTAAATCTCATTTTCCGTATAACTATCCATTTATCTATTAAACTATCACTTTTTCTTGCATAAAGTTTGCAATTTCCAATATTTATGCTTACCTTTGCCGTTGTTAAGAGGGAACTCGTAACACATTACAAAATATCTTATCATAAAAATAAGAAAGGAAATAGCGAATGGAACTGAAAGAGACTTTCCAAGAAGTGAAGGCAGCTAGCAAGACTCTGGGCTTGCTGACCGATGAACAACGTAATAAAATCCTGCAGGCGGTGGCTGATGCCATCATCGCTGAGACTCCTGCGCTTCTCAAAGCGAATGCAGAAGACTTGGCGAAGATGGACAAGGCGAACCCGCTCTACGACCGATTGCAACTCACAGAGCAGCGACTCCAGGATATTGCTTCGGATATGCGACACGTCAGTACACTGCCCTCACCGCTCGGAAGAGTTCTCAAAGACAAAACACTCGAAAATGGTTTGCATCTGCAGCGAGTAGCCGTTCCATTCGGAGTTATCGGCATGATTTACGAGGCTCGTCCTAACGTAACCTACGATGTTTTCTCACTCTGTTTCAAGAGCGGAAATGCGTGCGTACTGAAAGGTGGTAAGGATGCAAACTCCTCAAACTCAGCGGGTGTCGAACTTATCCACAAGGTGTTGATAACTTTTGGTATTGATCCGAATGTTGTTACACTCCTCCCTGCTACCCATGAAGCTACAGGCGAAATGCTGAATGCCGTGGGCTATATTGACCTCTGCATTCCTCGTGGAGGAAAGAAGCTTATCAACTTCGTCCGTGATACTGCCAAAGTGCCGGTTATCGAAACCGGAGCCGGCGTGGTACATTGTTACTTCGACAAGGATGGCGACCTGGAGATGGGCAAGCGCATCATCACCAATGCCAAGTGCCGAAGAGTGAGCGTATGCAATGCGCTCGACTGTCTGCTGATTCACGAAAGCAGATTAAGCGACCTCCCTGCCCTCTGTGAAGGACTCGCCGAGAAGCAAACCAAGATTCATGCTGATGCCAAGGCTTACGAAGCTTTAAAGGGGCACTATCCTGACACCTTATTATATAAGGCAGAGGAAAGCGAAGCGAAGATGAAGGAGGCTGATGCCAACGTGAAGAGCATCTGGAACACAGAATGGCTCAGCATGCAGATGGGTATCAAGACAGTAGCTTCAGAAGATGAAGCACTCGACCATATCGCCACTTACGGAAGCGGACACAGCGAGAGCATTGTTTCCAATGATGAAGCTGCCCAAAAGAAATTCCAGGCGATGGTAGATGCAGCCTGCGTTTATGTAAACGCTCCTACCAGCTTTACCGATGGCGCACAGTTCGGATTGGGCGCAGAAATTGGCATCAGTACCCAAAAGCTCGGAGCCCGCGGACCAATGGCGCTAGAAGAGATTACCACCTACAAGTGGTTGATTACTGGCCAGGGACAGACAAGAGCTTAACAGGACCCGCTCCATACCTGCTCCGTACCCTCTCCGTACCAAGTCTTAGTTTCTGCCATGTTTGCAAGGTTTGCATGCAAACTTTGCAAACATCAAGATTCAAGAAGAAAGATTCAAGAGCAATATATATTAGAAATAACAAACAAAAAACGAAATAACAATGAAGACATTCTTTAATGTTGAAGACCTTGGCGACCTGAAAGCAGCGCTCGCCGAGGCACAGGAAGTGAAAGCAAACCGTTTCGGTTATCAGGAGTTGGGCAAGAACAAAACCTTGCTGATGATATTCTTCAATAACAGCCTCCGTACCCGACTGAGTACACAGAAGGCTGCGATGAACCTGGGCATGAATGTTATCGTGCTCGATGTGAATGCCGGTGCATGGAAACTGGAGACAGAGCGTGGCGTTATCATGGATGGCGACAAGAGCGAGCACCTGCTTGAGGCAATCCCTGTGATGGGTAGCTTCTGCGACCTTATCGGTGTGCGCAGCTTTGCCGGTTTAAAAGACCGTGACTACGATTATGCCGAAACCATCGTAAACCAGTTTGTAAAGTACAGTGGCCGCCCAGTCTTCGCTATGGAGACAGCTACCGTTCACCCTCTCCAGGCATTCGCCGACCTCATCACCATTGAGGAGCATAAGAAGGTGGCTCGTCCTAAGGTAGTCCTGACCTGGGCTCCTCATTGCCGTGCCTTGCCTCAGGCTGTGCCAAACTCATTCGCCCAGTGGATGAACGCAGCCGATGTAGATTTCGTGGTTACTCACCCTGAGGGATACGAACTCGATCCTAAGTTCGTAGGCAATGCCAAGGTAGAGTACGACCAGAAGAAGGCGCTGGAAGGTGCAGACTTCGTTTATGCCAAGAACTGGAGCTGTCCGGGCGTGAAAGACCCAGCACAGTATGGCGAAATCCTGAGCAAGGATATGAGCTGGACCATCGACGAGGAGCACATGAGCTGGACCAACGATGGTTGCTTCATGCACTGCCTGCCAGTTCGCCGTGGCTTGATTGTAACCGATGATGTCATTGAAAGCAAGAACAGCCTGGTGATTCCAGAGGCAGCCAACCGTGAGATTTCTGCCGAGGTTGTCATCAAGCGCATGCTCGAATCACTTTAAAGCAGGATATAAGAAAGAGATTGAGGGTGTGTCATAAGTTCATGACACACCCTCTTTTTCGTTCTACTCCACTTCATCCTATCCCCATTTCTCGGTATTTTCATCTTTTCATCCTGTCTATATTCTTATATCTCATATATTATCCGTACCTTTGCCGGCGAAAAAAAGAAAAACAAGATGGACAAATACATAATATTATCACCAGAAGCTAAGGGGACGTTCAATGATCGCCTTAACTTTCTGTATCTAAGACTAGGTAACTATCTCGATACAGAGAAACTGGAAAATCGTACTTTGCAATATTGTAAAGTATTCCTCAGCGACGCCCAGAACCAGACTCAGGATTTAGAAGAGTCACTCCTTTATCAGGAGTATCTGAAAGGCACAAACCTCACTATCGTGGAACAGACTCCACTGAATGGCAGCAAGGTGAGTCTGCTGATCAAGACTACTGATGATGCTACCCCTATCCTGTTCCACAGTCTTCGCCTCACAGAGGAAGAAGCGAAGGGAAAGGATTCATACGAACAGACCCGAATGCTATTCGACAAATACCAGCAACTTATCGCCGGTACAGATATGACGATGGAGCGCAACCTGGTAAGAACATGGATATACGTAACTCATATCGATGTAAACTATCAGGGAGTAGTAGAAGCGCGCAATGATGTTTTCGACCAGCAAGGTCTGACGGCAGAGACCCATTATATAGCCAGTACGGGCATCGGCGGAGCAACATCCGTACGTCATGCATCTGTAGCTATCGACTTTCTGACCGTTCCCGGCATCAGGGAAGAAGACAAGCAATATCTCCAGGCACTCAACCATCTGAATCCTACTCACGAATACGGAGTAGCCTTTGAACGGGGAACCAGCCTTTCTCTGCCCCAGAAGAAACAATATTTCATATCAGGAACAGCCAGCATAGATAAAGATGGAGCAGTTGTATACGAAGGCGATATTATAAGACAAACCGGCAGATTGCTAGAGAACATCGGTGCTTTATTGAAGGATGGCGATGCGATGATGAACGATATCCAATACTTTATCGTCTACCTGCGCGACATCTCTGATTACCATACCATAGAGCAACTGATGAATCAGTTTTACCCTCAGATACCACATATCATCGTAGAGGCAAGAGTATGCAGACCGGGCTGGCTGATAGAAATGGAATGTATTGCAGAAAAGCAATCATAGAAATAAATACTACCAAATGCAGAAATTTACTTTCAAAGAGTAAGTTTCTGCATTTTTTATGATTCATTCTAATATATTTTTACTACCTTTGCAGATATAAAAAACTTATAAATCGACAAAAATGAGTGAACAGCAAACAAGCCAATCTAATTTTGGCATATATTCGTTATATGCATTGGGAGCCATCGCATGCTTTGTGTTCTTCCAATTCTTCTATCCCTACCATCTGTTTTATCAGGAGCAGAACCAACTGTTTCTGTCTTCATGGGATTACCTGAAATCCTATCTGGACAAGCCGGGATGGCTGGCCTGTCTGGCTGGCGATTTCCTGACCCAGTTTTATTATTTCCGCTATGCCGGTCCTTTCATCCTTACCCTCTGTATTCTTCTTACGGGACATAATGTAAAATGCGCAGTAAGAGATGCAGACATCCAAGGGAAAAAGACGGCAGATATCGTAGCCTTCATTATGATGATCCTATTGGTATGTTTCAGTTTTCACTACGACTACCGGCTTTGCAGCATTCTGGCAATAGCAGGTGGTGCCAGTGTGTTCCGTGTCAGCACCAAGCTGCTCACTTCCACCCGAATGTTTCTCAAGAAGATAGAGAAGATGGACGACAATCCTTCTGCCGCAGCAGGTTTGGGAACAGCGCATTGGGTTACCGCCTTCAGCATCATTGTTTCCGTATTCGTATGCCACTGGTTCTTTGGAAATGGAGTATGGATTTATGGAGCGCTGGTATTTACAGGATGTCTTTCCCACATCAAGAAAGTGGGAACCTACTATCGCCTGGCAGCCCTCGTAATTCCTTTCTTCCTGCTGATGCTGTCCAAGCGACTCTACTTCTGCGACTTCCAGACCCTTTATACCTATCCGGGGTTCGGAAAGCTGGTAAAACCGCAAATGGATTTGGAGAAAACATTCGCGGTAGACTGTGAATATTACTTCGGTAATTATAATAAGGTTATCAACATCGTAGAAAAGACGGAAAATCCAGACCAATACATGAAGTTCTACTATAACCTCGTGATGGCGCAAAACGGATATCTTCCAGACAACCTGCTGAGATTCCAGAGCAACAAACTGGGTACATTCGAGAAACTGGGACCAGACACCCCAACCCTCACCATCAAGACCCTGAACGAACTGTATTGGGTTCTGGGCGACATGACTTTCTGCGAACGTGCCACAATGCTTGCCAATGTCTGCTCTCCGAACAACCGGAATATCAGAATGGTAAAGCGACTTGCCGAAATCAATCTGGTAAAGGGCGACTACGCAGCAACCCGCAAATATCTCCGTATCCTGCAAAAGACCTTCGTATGGAGCAGATGGGCAACCCGTGCCTTCTCCTCACTTGGCAGAAAAGCAACAGCCGATGAAAAAGCCCTCCTGCAGCAATACATCGAAAAGCGTCCATTCATCAACCGGAAGGATACGCTACGACTGAACGAGAATTGCCACACCATCATGTGCGAACTGGCAGAAAGTAATCCGAACAACAATATCGCCATCGACTACATGCTCTGCAGCGATCTTCTCCTGAAAGACATGGAAACCTTCAAGCGGGATTATGATACTTATTATCTCAAACTGAAAAACGTTTCCTACGAACGCCTGTACCAGGAGGCTCTCATGATTTATCTGGCGGGAACCAAGGCTAAGCCGGAAGAATGGGCAAAATATATCAAGCGTCAAGATATTCTGCAGCGTTTCCATCAGTATAATGAAGAACGGGGCAACCAGGCATTCAGCGATACCTACTGGTATTACTTCGACAAGGCAGAGGTGCCTAAGTTGAACATCAACTGAGGAAATAATTGACGCTAACTGTTTATTAAAGAAGAAAAATGAAATACAAGAATATCCTATACAGTGCCATGACGGGCATACTGTTGCTTGCATCATGTGCCCAGACTCACGAGAATGCTGAGCAGGTAGACCATCTGCCCAACATGTATCCCGACTATGCCGATGTAACGATTCCGGTCAATATCGCTCCTCTCAACTTCGAGATACGCGACAAGAACCTTACCAACATCGAAACCACACTCACGATTGAGGGAGCAGATGCCAACGATGCTGCCAACACTCTTACTGCCACCAGCAACAGCCAGAATCTGAAGTTTGATATGAACGACTGGAAGGCTTTCCTGCAAAAGGCTGTGGGCAAGAATATCAAAGTTCAGATATATTCAAAGAGCAATGAGGGAGAATGGACGGCGTTCAAACCCTTCACCTGGCAGGTAGTGGGCGACAGTCTGGATGCCTACCTCACCTACCGACTGATAGAACCCGATTACGAAGTATGGAACAAGATACAGATTAAGCAGCGCTGCATAGAGAATTGGCAGGAGAAGATTCTCGCCGACCACAATCTGCAGGAAAACCGCTGTATGAACTGTCATGCTTTTGGCAACCAGGATCCCAACCTCAGTATGGTATATATAAGAGGTGAAGGCGGAGGAGCCATCCTTAACCGCAACGGCAAGCTGCGCAAGCTGAACCTGAAGAACGCCAACATGATTTCGTCGAGCGTATATTATGGTTTCAGTCCATCGGGCAAATACGTAACGTTCTCTACCAATATCATCATTCCTGCCTTTCATGCCAACGCCGACAAGCGACTGGAAGTATATGATTCGAAGAGCGATGTATATGTTGCCGATCTAGACAACAACCGCATCATCTCCTCACCGCTTACCTCCGACAGTACACATCTGGAGACATTTCCTACTTTCTCACCGGACGGGAAATACGTTTATTACTGCGCAGCCGACAGGAAGGGACTTGAAAGTACGAATCTGAAGGGATTGAAATATTCGCTGGTGCGCATCCCATTCGATGAAAAGACCGGGAGTTTCGGAACCAATATAGATACTCTTTACAAGGAGCGTTCAGTCTGCCATCCTAAGATAAGTCCTGACGGCAGATACTGTCTCTTTACGGTAGCCGATTACGGCACCTTCCCTATCTGGCATCCCGAGGCTGACCTCTATATGATGGACTTGCAGACAGGAAAAGTGGATAGCCTCAGCATGGTGAACAGCGAGAAGAGCGATACCTATCACAGTTGGTCGCATACCGGCAGATGGTTTGTCTTTGCCAGCAAACGTGACGACGGACTTTACGGCAAGCCTTACTTCTGCTATGTAGACCGCCAGGGCAAGGCTCACAAGCCTTTTGTTCTTCCACAGAGGGAACCAACCTTCTACGATGATTGCCTGAAGAGTTTCAACATACCGGAGTTGAGCCGCGGCCCCGTTCCATTCGATGCCATCGATATAGAGAATGTGATGAAGCAAGAAGCAGAAAAGTTCAAATAAGAAAAAACAAAAAACGCTCCTGTTACCATATTGCAACAGGAGCGTTTTCTATACATATACATTTGAACTCTTCACTCTTCACCTTATGCCCTGAAACGCCCATAAACAGGGCGTTTCAAGGGGTGAAGAGTTATCAGCGACTCTTCACCCACTCTTCACCACTCTTCACCTAGGCACGAGGCATCGAGGCGTAAGAAGATACGCAAATCCGCCGAAACAGAGAGGTGAAGAGTGGTGAAGAGTAGGTGAAGAGTGCCCGAATACTCTTCACCGCCTGGAATGCCGATAAACACAGGGGATTCCGAGGAAAAGGTGAAGAGTGAAGAGTATTTCTTCGTAAGCTTCGCATAAAAACGAAACAAAGGCAAAGGGGAAGGCTGTTCTAGGCGAACAGTCCACTAGCGGCTATAGCGCCAGTAGGCTGTCTGTGGTTTGCCAGTTAACTGTCTGTCGTAAACAGCTTATGAATTACCAATTAGGAGTCTGATTAAAACAGGCAGATAATAACAGTTTCCAACATCATCTAACAGAAAAAGTATTACCTTGCCGCTATTGAGCAGCAAGGTAATTACGTACAGGATTGGCATACATCTCGAGAATTCTCTCTCTCAAGTAAGCTTCATCCTTATTTGGAAGGTCAATTTTCGCAAGCTGACCAGCCATATATTTTTCAAATTTTTCCTTATCTTCGGCAGTATATTCAGCCTGATGAGCAGTTGAGTTTTCAAGCAAATCAAGAGCCACATAGTTGCCCGGATAGAGGCGGTAGTTCTTGAATATCTGCTCATCCATATAGGCTGCTACCTTATTATATATATCCTGCTTAGGCATATCAGGATCAAGACTGTCCAGATAATCATCAAGACATGGGGCTGCATGGTAATGAACATGACCCTTATAACCGAAGATACCGGTCTGCATGCTTACCAGATCATCCATTGGTCCCTTCTTCCAATCGGCATTATCGCGCTTCTGCTGGAACTCCTTTGCCTTCAGGAAATCGCATGGATCATATTCGTAACTGATAGAGAGCGGTACAAGATGAAGCTGTTTCAGGCGGTCGACAATGCTGCCCTCGCCTCCCATCGACATCATCTGCAGAATACTCTTCTGGGTGCGGTCATTACTGTCCTTGGCCCTACCCTCGCGCTGGGCTATCCAGATGTTCTCGTTCTTCTCCTTGATGGCGAAATGCATATAGTCAGAGAGGCGCTTGCTCGACATCAGCATCTGTCGCATGCTCAGGGCACGCTCTACGATAAACGCCTTGTTGACACGTACCAGGTCCTTGACCCAAGGAAGAGAAAGGAGATTATCACCGATGGCAATCTCACAGGTGGTCTTAAACCCGTTATCGATAAGAAGGACATCGAGGATGGCTGAATCGAGCACGATATCACGGTGATTACTGATGAAAGTATAATTACGGGTATTATCGAGCGATGTGCAATCCATCTCGCAGCCTGTTGCTGCCTTCTTCAGAATGCCATGAACAAAATCGTAAGCAAAAGCCAACTGGAAATCCAGATTGGTCTTACATGCCTTCAACTTCTGGGCAATCATCTCGAAAGGTACTTGTGGATAGAGATAGGCAAGCACTTGTTTAAACTGATCGTTTGAAAGCAAACGGTCGAATACCTCTGGGAGATCTTCAGGCTCCCAAGGACGGATGGTATCAAATTCTTGAGGGATATTCATAATATATACCTATTAATATATATATGGCTCTGCGAAAAAATCGCAGAACCATATATGAGTTTGTTATTCTAGAACTGATTCTCCACAATTTCGCTGAGCACATCCTTGATATCAAGACCTGCTGCACGAACCTGCTGAGGAATGAAACTGGTAACGGTCATACCTGGAGTGGTATTGATCTCCAGCATGTTCACCTTGTCTTTACCATTCTTATCCTTAGAGATGATATAGTCGATACGGATGATACCGTTGGCATGAAGAATGTCGTAGATGCGTGATGTGGTCTTGGCAACCTCTTCTGCAGTCTCTGGAGAGAGACGGGCTGGAGTGATTTCCTGTACCTGACCGTTATACTTGGCATCGTAATCGAAGAACTCGTTGGTGGTAACCACTTCGGTAGCTGGCAGAACAACAGTCTTCCCGGCTGTCTTGTAGATACCCTGTGAAATCTCTGTTCCATCAAGGAAGCCCTCGATCATTACCTCATTGCTCTCCATGAAAGCCACACGGAGGGCTGGAGCCAGCTGGTCAGCATTCTTCACCTTGCTCACACCAAAGCTACTGCCGTCAGCAGCAGGCTTTACGAAACAAGGCATACCGATGCGCTTGGCAATCTCTTCTTCATCATAAGCTTCACCGCGACGGAGCAAGATACTGTCTGCTACGTTTATACCGAAACCACGCAGATAATTATTGAGCACATACTTATCAAAAGTCATTGCCTCTACCAGAACACCGCTTGTAGAGTATGGCAGATGGATGAGGTCGAAGTAGCCCTGCATCACACCATTCTCACCAGGCTGTCCGTGGATGGTGATATAAGCATAATCGAAATAGACATGCTTGCCGTTCATAACGAAAGAAAAATCGTTCTTGTCAATCTCGATAGTCTCACCATTATCCAAAGCAACATGCCAGTCGGTGCCCTTCACATCGACGAGATAAATATTGTAGCGCTCTTTATCAAAGAAAGAGTACAAACCCTGTCCTGAGCGCAATGATACGTCGTGCTCAGAAGAATCACCACCACATACGATGGCTATCGTTCTCTTGCTATTTTCCATAATTACTAAATATTTTTGAATGTATCTTGTGTGGTGCCAGCGATGAAGCCGCGCCACTTTTCTATTAATTGTCTAAAATCATTTGGCCACTCACTGTCAAAATCCATCTGCTGCTTGGTTGTAGGATGCACGAAGCCGAGTGTCTTGGCATGGAGAGCCTGACGCGGACAGAGTTTGAAGCAGTTCTGGATAAATGCCTTGTAGCTGCTACTGCGCTGACCTCTCAGAATTTCTGTTCCGCCATACGTTTCGTCCATAAAGAGCGGATGACCGATATGCTTCATATGAGCACGAATCTGATGGGTACGGCCTGTTTCAAGCACACACTGCACCAAGGTGGTATAACCGAAACGCTCCAACACCTTGTAATGCGTAACCGCCGTCTTGCCTATTCCGCTGTCCGGATCGAAGACCTTCATACGGAGGCGGTTCTTCGGATCACGGCCGATATTGCCTTCTATCCGACCTTCATCTTCTACAATGTTGCCCCAAACGAGCGCATTGTAACTGCGATGGGTGGTCTTGTTGAAGAACTGCTTACCTAATGCGGTCTTTGCCGTAGGAGTCTTTGCCACAACGAGCAGTCCGCTGGTATCTTTATCGATGCGATGCACCAAGCCCACTTCCGGATCATTGGCATCAAACTCAGGCATATCCCTTAAATGCCAGGCTACCGCCTGAATCAAGGTTCCATGAAAGTTGCCCGCACCCGGATGCACCACCATACCTGCTTCCTTGTTGACCACCATCAGCTGATCGTCTTCATAAACCACATTGATAGCGATTTCTTCAGGTTTGATACTCGTTTCGTGACGAGGACGGTCGAGCATCAGAGTAACCAGATCATTAGGGCGCACCTTATAATTGCTCTTTACCGGTTTACCATTGACATGGATGAATCCGGCATCAGCAGCCTGCTGAATACGGTTACGGCTCTGATAGGCCATCTTATCAGCCAGGTACTTATCGATGCGGACCGGATCCTGGTTGGCATCCACCTGAACCTTCCAGTGCTCATAGAGTTCATCTCCTCCTTCACCAGAAGCAGCGGTTCCTTCCTCCATCTGGAGTTCATCATCCAGTTCGTCCATATCTCCTGCATCATCAAACCCGAAGTCATCCTCTACAGGAGCATATACCTTATTATATATATAATCTAAAAATATCATTCGTATTACTATTGAATTCTTCACTCTTCACTTTTCATTTCTCCTACTCCACCACTTCCTTCTGGTGGTGCTCATGCGAAGGAGCAGGCTCTGTGGCTTCCGTACCAGGAACCACCTCGAAGTTGTCTTCATGAGTTTCTCCGCTCATGTCACCTTCGCCTTCCATCACATCTTCTTCGCCGTGATAAACCGGATCTACCACATCGATAGAATCATCAACGCTCCGTTTACCATTGCCAACCTGTATGACAAGCACATCATCGATAGAAACCTTATCACCAGCTACAACATGCTTACCCTTAACGAGGATACCATAAACCCAATCCTCTTCGCCAGGAATATATTCAGGTGTACCCAGTTTGAATCCCATAGCTGTAAGTTTAGCCATTGCCTCTCGCAACGAACTGTTGTCAATGACATCAGGAATGGTGATACGTGGAGAATGATCAGAATTGATGGTAACATAGATAACATGTCCCGACTTTACCACTTCTCCGAAAACCGGAGTCTGCTCCAGAATGACATCAGGCGGCAAAGAGCGGACATATCCCGTATCCGTTACAACAATTTCCAATCCCGCATCGTCGAGGATATGTGTAGCATCATCGATATTCTTATATCGAATATCCGGCACACGGATGGCCTCACCATGATGGGTATAGATATCGATGCCATACTTGACACCGACACAGAGCAACACCAGCACCAGAATCATGGCACCGATATTCCCCCAAAGGTACTTACTCTTAAACTTATTTATAAACTCTGATGAAGTCATATATTATTTTTTGGTGCAAAGATACAAGTATTTGGGGGAAGAACAAAATAAAAAGGAAAGTTTTTGCACTCTCACCACCTATTTTATGATATAAAAACAAAACATCTTTGTTCCCAAAAGAGCAATCTCTGAAAAGGAAGGGGCGTTATAAACAACAAAAAGCAGCAAAGAATACATCCTTGCTGCTTTTAATGTCATCGTCAACAGACGAATCTTTCCTCGGAATTACTTTCCGTGGTGCTCGTCAGATACAGTTAACTTCTTACGGCCATGAGCACGGCGAGAAGCCAATACGCGACGACCATTCTTAGTTGCCATACGCTCACGGAAACCATGCTTGTTTACGCGACGACGATTGTGAGGCTGAAATGTTCTTTTCATTTTTCTTATTTATTTTTTAATTAATATTCTTCACAAAAGTGCAAAACACGCCCTTTTTGGGCTGCAAAATTACGCATATTTTCTGAAATAACCAAGAAAACTACCAAATTTAGCTTAAATATTTATGTTTTTTTCGATATTTCCTTTGATTTTTCATGTTTTTGCCGTAACTTTGCACTCGATTTTGAGATTATTGTAATAACATTCAAGATAAACAAGAAATGATTAATTCACAGGAAATTAAGATTGGTACTTGCATCCGCATGGATGGCAAAGTATGGGTTTGCATCGACTTTCAGCACAGAAAGCCAGGTAAAGGTAACACCGTAATGAACACAAAATTGAAGAATGTTGCCGACGGTCGTGTATTGGAACGTACATTCCAGGTAGGTTTCAAATTGGAGGATGTTCGCGTTGAGCGCCGTCCTTACCAGTACCTCTACGAGGACACTACTGGTTGCATCTTCATGAACCAGGAGACTTTCGAGCAGGTGCCTATCGCTAAGGAGAACGTTACTGGTGGCCAGTACATGAAGGAGGGTGACGTTGTTGAGGTGGTTACTGATACAACTGATGGTACTATCCTCTTGGCTGAAATGCCAGTGAAGACTACTTTGAAGATTACTCACTCTGAGCCAGGTGTAAAGGGTAATACTGCTACCAACGCTACAAAGCCAGCTACATTGGAGACTGGTGCTGAGGTTCGTGTTCCTTTGTTCGTCAACGAAGGCGAGACTATCCAGATCGACACCCGTGACGGTAGCTACCTCGGTCGTGTAAGCGAGTAATACATCCTCCAACAGGAAGATTGTGCTCTTATTGAGTAAAACTAACCCTTAATAGTAAGAAGAATGAAATATTCCATCATAGTACCTGTATTTAATCGTCCTGACGAAGTGGACGAACTTTTAGAGAGTCTGACTCATCAATCAGAGAAAGACTTCGAAGTTGTCATCGTTGAGGATGGCTCACAGACTCCCTGCGAGGAGGTGTGCAAGCGATATGAGCACATGATGGATATACATTATTACTATAAGGAGAACTCTGGTCCGGGCCAGAGTCGCAACTATGGTGCCGAGCGCGCCAAGGGTGAGTATCTTCTGATACTCGATAGCGACGTGGTCTTGCCAGAAGGTTATCTGAAGGCTGTAAGTGATGAGTTGAGCCGTGAGCCAGCCGATTCTTTCGGCGGTCCCGACAAGGCGCACTCATCATTTACAGATACTCAGAAAGCCATTTCTTATTCCATGACTTCTTTCTTTACCACCGGTGGTATCCGTGGCGGAAAGAAGAAGATGGATAAGTTCTATCCCCGTTCATTCAACATGGGCATCCGCAGGGATGTTTATCTCAGGTTGAATGGCTTTTCTAATATGCGTTTCGGTGAGGACATAGATTTCTCTATCCGTATCTTCAAGGCAGGTTGCCGTTGCCGTCTGTTCCCTGAAGCATGGGTATGGCATAAGCGCCGCACCGACTTCCGCAAGTTCTGGCGACAGGTCTACAACAGTGGCATCGCCCGCATCAATCTATACAAGAAATATCCAGAGAGTCTCAAACTCGTGCATCTCCTTCCTATGGTCTTCACCGTGGGTGTAATAGGCACGCTGCTTCTGCTCTTCTTCGGCTTCCTGCCATACATGCTTGGCACCGTTCACGTATTCCCAACCTTGGGCAATGCGATGGCAGCATTGGGCTGCATCGGTCTCGCCGGCATCATTCTCTATACCATCGCATTGTTTATCGACAGCAGCAGAGAGAATCACAGCGTGAAGATAGGCTTGCTGAGCATTCGCGCTGCCTTCACACAGCTGATGGGTTACGGATGCGGATTCCTTTCTGCATGGTGGAAGAGATGCGTACTGAGACAGAGCGAATTCAGCGCATACAACAAGACTTTCTACAAATAAGACTTCCCCGCCAAAAGAGAAGCCAATAATAATCTACTAATCAGTTATTATTATGGCAGAGAAACTAACCATTGCCAATTGGGCAGAAGAAGACAAGCCTCGCGAGAAACTGGAGCGCTTGGGAGCCTCAGCTTTATCCAATGCCGAGCTCTTAGGTATTCTGATTGGTTCGGGATCTACAGACGAAAGTGCCGTAGACCTGATGAAACGCATTCTGAAGGATTGCGACAACAACCTGAACCAGCTAGGAAAGAAGACAATCAGAGAACTGACGCAATATAAAGGAATGGGGCCCGCCAAAGCCATCACCATTCTTGCAGCCTGCGAACTGGGCAAGCGCCGTGCTCTCGATAAGATTGGCACACGTCCCGACTTAGGCTCATCCCTTGCCATCTACAACTATATGCTTCCGAAGATGCAGGATTTAGACACAGAAGAAGCATGGCTCCTGATGATGAACCAGAACTTCAAGCTCATCAAAGCGAGCTGCATCTCAAAAGGCGGCATTACTGAAACGGCAACCGACATCCGTCTTATCATCAAAGAAGCGGTGCTCAACAACGCTACCATTATCGCCTTCTGCCACAATCATCCCAGCAACAATCCTCTGCCAAGCAAAGCCGATGATGTGCTTACCCAGAAGATTGCCAAAGCCTGCGAAATCATGCGCCTCTTCTTTATGGACCATGTCATCATAACCGATGGTGCCTTTTATTCATATCACGATAAAGGTAAATTGTAGTCTATTTGGGGTATATTAGACCTTCTGCAAGAAAAAAACAGCTTTTCTTTTTGTTTTGTCTGCAATAATTATTATCTTTGTAGGCAAAAACAAAGATTATTATGACACAAGAAGAAAAGACAAAGATAGAAGAAAAGATCGTAGATGTGCTTAAGACCGTTTACGACCCAGAGATTCCTGTCAACATCTGGGACCTCGGTATGATTTATAAAATAGATGTGAAGGACGATGCCACCGTAGATCTCGACATGACCTTCACAGCCCCTTCATGCCCTGCTGCCGACTTCATCCTGGAGGATGTAAGAAGCAAGGTAGACAGCGTGGAAGGCGTAAAATCTGCCAATGTGAATCTTGTATTCGAACCGGCTTGGGATCAGAGTATGATGAGCGAGGAAGCTCGCGTAGAACTCGGTTTTGAATAAAGACAAAGCCGTTGAATTCTTCACTCTTCATTCTTTACTCTTCATTTAAAAAGAATCGCTTATGAAAAATGTATATTTCCTCTCAGATGCGCACCTTGGCTCATTAGCCATTCCGCATGCCCGCATGCAAGAACGCCGCCTGGTCCGTTTCCTGGACAGCATCAAGACGAAGGCTGCGGCAGTTTATCTCCTGGGTGACATGTTTGACTTCTGGAACGAATATAAATATGTCGTACCAAAAGGCTATACACGCTTCTTAGGTAAGCTCTCGGAGTTGACCGATATGGGAGTGGAAGTACATTTCTTTACGGGTAACCACGATCTCTGGACCTATGGCTACCTGGAGGAAGAGTGTGGCGTTACCGTACATTACAAGCCTCAGACCATAGAGATATACGATAAAGTATTCTATCTGGCACATGGAGACGGACTGGGTGACCCAGACAAGAAATTCAAGTTTCTGAAAAGAATGTTCCAGAATCATACTTGCCAACGTCTCCTTAATGCGATTCATCCTCGCTGGGGAATGGCTTTGGGCTTGAACTGGGCTAAGCATAGCCGACTGAAACGTGCTGACGGAAAGGAAAAGCCTTATATGGGCGAAAAGAAGGAGTTTCTGGTGCGCTTTGCCAAACAGTATATGCAAGGTCACAAGGATATAGATTACTTCATGTTCGGCCATCGCCACATCGAACTGGATCTGATGTTGAGCAAAAAGACCCGACTGATGATTCTGGGCGACTGGATATGGCAGTTCACCTATGCCGTGTTTGATGGCGAACACATGTTTATGGAAGAATATGTGGAAGGCGAAAGCCAACCATAACAATAAAGGGCAGCTTTATGAGCTGCCCTTTATTGTTATCGCTGTATGCGACCTCCTGAAGAAGTCATGTTATTGATGATTTCTTCTTCTGTAACCAGATTCTGATCACCCGGAACCGTATTCTTTATCGCACTTGCTGACAGTGAGAAATCCAGGCAATACTGGTTCTTGTCGCCCCACTTCTGATGGGCATGAATATAGGCAGCAATAAAGGCATCACCTACACCCATCGGATCAACAATCGGCTCAATATCATAGATTCTTGTAGTATAGAGCTGATCTTCTACAGCATCATAGAGCAAGCCGCTCAAGGTATGATGACTGCTGGCAATCTGATTTCTTACCGCCATCACCATCTTCTTACACTTAGGGAAGAGCTGATGCATCTTGCGGAAATACTCCAGATAAGCCTCCTTGTCTATCTCATAGTCTGCATCCAAAGCTTCGAAAGGAATATGAGGCACACCGCTGGCTACCTCCCACTCATTCTGGTCACCAAAGATGATGTCGCTATACTGCATCATCTGGAACAGCACATCATGAGGCTCCAGACCATATCCCCAGAGATTCTTACGGTAATTAATGTCGCAGGCAATGGTCAACCCGTCAGAAACAGCAAGTTTGATGGCATCCATAGTTGATTCCATCGCATCGCGGCTGATAGCACAGGTAATGCCGGAGCAATGGAATACGGCAGCATCAGCCAGCACCTTTTCCCATTTCACCATTCCGCGCTTCAGCGTATAGAAAGAAGAATTCTTGCGGTCGTAAACCACACGGGAATTGCGCATAGCTACTGCTTCTTCGAAATAATAAGTTCCGAGACGTTCGCCGCCACGCACAACATGAGAAACATTCAGACCGTACTCTCTGAGATGCATCAACGCGGCCTCACCCATCTCACCGTATGGCACACGGGTTACATACTCTACATTATCGCCTAAATAAGCCAAAGAGATGGCTGCATTAGCCTCACTGCCACCATAATTGCCAAACATATGATGTCCCTGAAATAAACGTTGATAACCAGGCTTAGAAATTCTAAGCAATATTTCTCCGAAAGTTACAATCTTTGTTTTCATAATTCTAAAAATTTAAAAAGGTGAAGACCATTCACTTATGTTTCTAGTCTTCACCTTATTATATATAGCGTATGATTACTTGTTAGCAACCAACTCCATTGTATCGCGAGCGATAACAATCTCCTCGTCGGTAGGAACTACAACTACCTTCACCTTACTGTCGTCAGTAGAGATGATAGCTTCCTCACCACGAACCTTATCGTTCACTTCCTTGTTGATCTTGATGCCAAGATACTCCAGGTTCTTGCAAGCTTCCTCGCGCAGGTCAGTCTGGTTCTCACCCACACCAGCAGTAAATACGATTGCGTCAACGCCACCCATAGCTGCTGTGTAAGCACCAATGTACTTCTTGATGCGATACTCGTACATGCGGAGAGCCAGCTGAGCCTTCTCGTTACCCTCGTTGGCAGCGTTCTCGATGTCGCGCATATCAGAAGAAATACCTGTAATACCGAGCACACCACTCTTCTTGTTCAGAAAGTCAGCCATCTCCTGTGGCTTCATGTTCAACTTCTCCATCAAGTAGGTAACGGCAGAAGCATCGATATCACCACAACGTGAACCCATCATCAAACCAGCCAATGGGGTCAAGCCCATTGAGGTATCCAATACCTTACCATTCAATACTGCAGCTACAGAGCCACCATTACCGATGTGGCAAGTGATGATCTTAGAGTTGTTCTGGTCGAGACCGAGAATCTCGCAAACACGCTTAGAAACATAACGGTGAGATGTTCCGTGGAAACCATAACGGCGTACGTGATACTTCTCGTACAACTCGTAAGGAATTGCATAGAGGTAAGCGTAGTCAGGCATTGTGCTGTGGAATGCGTTGTCGAATACGCAAACCTGAGGAGTACCAGGCATCAAAGAGTCAACGGCACGGATACCCTTCAGGTGACCTGCGTTGTGAACAGGAGCGAGGTCGCAAAGTTCCTCGATACCATCCTCTACGCTCTTGTCAACGATAACGCTCTCCTTGAACTTGTCACCACCCTGTACGACACGGTGTCCTACAGCGTCGATTTCCTTCAAATCTTTGATAGCGCCGATTTCCGGGTCGAGCAAGCACTTGAACACGAAGTTCACACCTTCCTTGTGGTCAGGCATGTCGTGCATGATCTGCTTCTTCTCGCCGTTAGGCAATTTCACCTTGATGAAAGCGTTATCAAGACCGATACGCTCTACACCACCCTGTGCCAATACAGACTCATCGTCCATATTATATAATTTGTACTTGATAGATGAACTACCACAGTTCAGAACCAATACTTTCATAATGTTAAATGTTGAATGTTAAATGTTGAATGTTGAATTAAGCCTTCTTAGCGTCCTGTGCCTGGCAAGCTGTGATGGCTACCATGTAGTAGATGTCATCTACAGAGCAACCACGAGAGAGGTCGTTTACAGGACGAGCGATACCCTGGAGGATAGGACCGATAGCGATGGCACCACCCAAACGCTGAACGAGCTTGTAGCCGATGTTACCAACCTCGAGGTTAGGAACTACCAAAACGTTAGCCTTACCAGCTACCTCTGACTTTGGAGCCTTCTTGGCAGCTACCTCAGGAACGAGGGCTGCATCAGCCTGAAGCTCACCATCGAGATGAAGCTCTGGGAACTTCTCCTTAGCAATAGCTACGGCATCCTTTACCTTGTCAATGATATAAACGCTCTTGCCAGTCTCCTTGTTGATAGCATCCTTTGCGCTACCCTTTGTAGAGAAGCTCAACATGGCAATCTGTGGATCAGTAATACCTGCCACTGACTGAGCTGTATGAGCTGTAGTATAGGCAATCTGAGCAAGCTGGTCTGCTGTAGGGTTTGGAGTTACAGCAACGTCACCCATTACTACAACGCCATCCTGACCATACTGCTTCTGGTCTGAGATGAGCAACATAGCACCACTTACGCAAGTGATACCTGGACTGCACTTGATGATCTGAAGAGCTGGACGGAGAGTATCGCCAGTAGTGCTCAATGCACCAGAAATCTGACCGTCAGCGCCCTCAGTCTTGATAATCATACAACCGAGGTAGAGGTTGTTCTTAGTTACGAGTTCACGAGCCTGCTCTACGGTCATGCCCTTCTTCTTGCGAAGTTCAGCGAGCTTCTCAGCATACTCCTCAGACTTAGGGTTGTTTTGTGGATCAACGATAGTAGCCTTGTCGATGTTGTTAAGACCCCACTGAGCAGCAAGATTCTTAATATTGGCAGGGTTACCGATGAGGATGATGTCTGCGAGATCATCAGCCAAAACTTTATCGGCTGCTTTCAATGTACGCTCCTCTTCTGCTTCAGGGAGCACGATGCGCTGCTTGTCAGCTTTAGCGCGAGCTACGATTTGCTGTAATAAATCCATTTTACTTTTTAATATTTTATATATTTTGTTGTTTCCTAAGTAGATCTGTCAAAGTGTTAGGTGATGTTATCTTGTTTTTCACCTTTTTGCCACATCGACTTTGCAAAAGTACACATTTTCTTTGAAATAGCAGCGATTAAAATGTGTAAAAAAAGCTAAATCGGGAGATTATTCATATCGTAAAGGTTTACGTAATAGGAAAAGTGATGAATTCTTCACCCTTCGTTCTTCACTCTTCACTTAACTTATATCATTTCCAGAGTAAGGATGCTTTCCAGTTCCTCGGCAGAGAGTCGGAGTTTGAACTCGCCCTTGATGGCCACGCTGATTCGTCCGGTCTCCTCGGATACAATGACGGCGATGGCATCACTGCTCTGTGATATTCCGAGAGCGGCACGATGGCGGAGTCCCAGTTCCTTCGGAATATCGAGGTTATGACTCACAGGCAGAATACATCCGGCTGCCATGATGCGCTTATTGCTCACCACCATGGCTCCATCATGAAGCGGCGAATTCTTGAAGAAAATATTCTCTATCAGCCGCTGGTTAATCTTGGCGTCTATCTCCTCACCCGTATCCATGATGTCCTTCAGTGGAACGCCTCGCTCTATAACGATAAGAGCTCCTACGTATTTCTTCGCCATACTCATACACGCCATCACAATCGGCATGATAGTCTCCTTGTTAGCCTCCTTCTGGCTCTCCTTGCTGGAGTGGAAGAAGCGAACCAGCCGGCGCATACCTTTCTGCGAACCGATTTCATAGAGGAATCTACGGATATCCTCCTGGAAGATGACGATGAGAGCGATGACTCCCACGCTCACCAGTTTATCCAGGATAGAACCCAGCAGACGCATTTCCAGTATCTGACTCACAAAGAGCCAGATTAGCACGAAGAGCATGATGCCCACGAAGATGTTCAGTGAGCGCGATTCCTTCATCAAACGATAAACATAGAACAGCAGCGAGGCTACCAGGAGAATATCGAGAAAATCTTTGATGCCAAATTCTATCATGTGCGTCCCTCCTTCATTGCTTCTATTATCTTCACAGCCTCAGCTGCTTCTTTCACATCGTGAACTCTGAGGATGCTGGCGCCCTTCATCAGAGCGATGGTGTCGAGAACGGAAGTTCCATTGAGCGATGTCGTAGCATCTCCACCCAACAGTTTATATATCATACTCTTACGGGAGATACCTACCAGAACCGGAAGTTCCATCACGTTCAACTTCTCCATCTCATTATAAATCTGATAATTCTGGATGAGATTCTTGCCGAAGCCGAAGCCTGGGTCGAGGATGATGTCCTTGGCTCCCAGGTCGCGCAACTGCTGCACCTCTCTTGCAAAGCCCTTCATCATCGTTTCGAGCGTAGGCTGCACCGACGTTAATATATAAGGTACCTTCAGTTCGCCCACCACCCGGAACATTTCAGGATATTCCTCCTGTCTCTGCTCCAGCGGCACAAAGGTGATGCCTGTGATTCCACCTTCTGATACATCGTTGATGATGTCAGCTCCCCACTCCTCGATACACTTACGTGCCAAAGTTGGGCGATAGGTATCTACGGAGACGGCAGCATCCGGTTGTTCCCTGCGAACGATGTCGAGAGCGAACTTCAGGCGTCTTCCCTCCTCCTCTTCCGATACTTCATCGGCACCGGGACGGGTGGAGAAAGCGCCCACATCAATGATGCTTCCACCTTCTTCTATAATCTGATTAGCTCTCTGAGCTATCTCCATTTCTGTCTGTTTTCTACTGCCAGAGTAGAAACTGTCGGGCGTAACGTTCAGGATGCCCATCACCTGAGGGGTACTCAAATCCATCAAGCGCCCCTTGATATTGATTGTATATTCCATCGGATTATAACTCCTTAAGCCACTTTTTACCTGGCTTTGTGTAAGTCCAGGCAAGAAAGATTCCACCTATGATTGTTCCAACCACAAAGAAAAACAATAGTCCATTGTAAACTTCCATAACTTAATATTTTAAAATTCGATTAGCAATGCCCGCAAAAATGATGGTCATTACTACACCAAATATAATTACTACATAATTTTTTACTCCAAACTCTCCTTGCAGAATTGGAGCAATACCACCAACCCCAGTTCCAGTAAACGTCAACTGAGATAAATTAAAGAAATAGCCTGCCAGCTTTTCCTTCCTTACTTTCGTTTTATCTTTTTCATCTCTACTACCCATAAAGAGCCTCACTTTCTAAAGATTCATCGAATATTTTCTGCAAAAATAGAAAGAATTATCGAGATTACCATCATTTTTTGGGAAAATTGTTTGTTATGTCCATAATTTAGATTACTTTTGCACCCAAAATAACAGTTATAGACTATGGATATTTCAGAACTCTATCAGATTTACCAAGCGCACCCAGTGATTACCACTGACAGCCGCGACTGCCCAGAGGGCAGCATCTTCCTGGCTTTGAAGGGCGCATCGTTTGATGGCAACAAGTTTGCCGACATGGCTTTGGAGAAAGGCTGTGGCTATGTGATTGTAGATGAAAAAGAGTATGCCAAGGAGGGAGACGAGCGCTACATCCTCGTAGAGGACTGCCTCACCACCTTCAAGGAACTCGCCCGTGAGCATCGCCGCCACTTCGATATTCCTGTAGTAGGAATCACCGGAACCAACGGCAAGACCACCACCAAGGAACTCGTCTCTGCTGTTCTCGGCGAGAAGTTCAACGTGATGTTCACCCAAGGCAACTTCAATAATGATGTAGGCGTACCAAAGACACTCTTCCGTCTCTCACCAGAGAATGAGATTGCCGTTGTAGAGATGGGTGCTTCCCATCCTGGTGACATCCGGAAACTCGTGGAATACGTGGAGCCAACCTGCGGTATGATTACCAACGTAGGCCGTGCCCACCTGCAGGGATTCGGCAGTTTCGAAGGCGTGAAGAAGACCAAGGGAGAGCTCTATGATTACCTCGCAGCCAACGATGCCCTCGTCTTCATCAATGCAGACAACGAGCATCTGATGCAGATGGCTGAGCAGCGCAACATCAACCGCCTCATCACCTACGGCAAGGATGAAAACTGCGATGTATGGGGAGAAGTCATCTCCTGCGCTCCTTTCCTGAAGTTCCGCTGGCGCACCGAGAGTTTCGACTGGCATGAGGTTCAGACTCATCTCATCGGCTCTTACAATATCGACAACATGCTTGCCGCCATCACCATCGGTCTTCATTTCGATGTGAAGCCACAGCAGATAGATCATGCCCTGGAGAACTACATCCCAAGCAACAACCGTTCGCAGTTGGAAGAGACGGCGCACAACAAGCTGGTGGTAGATGCCTACAATGCCAACCCATCGAGCATGGCAGCCGCCATCGAGAACTTCCGCGTGATGGATGTGCCTCATAAGATGGCGATTCTCGGACAGATGGGCGAACTCGGCGAAGTGAGCCACGAGGAGCACCAGAAGGTAGTAGACCAGTTGCAGGCAGCCGGTCTGGAGAATGTATGGCTGGTGGGCGATGAGTTCAAGGATATTCCATGCAGCTACCGCAAGTTCCAGAATGTAGAGGAAGTGAAGGAAGCGCTCAAGACGAACCAGCCTCACGACCATTACATCCTCATCAAAGGCAGCAATAGCGTGAAGCTCTTCCAGCTTCCAGAGCTGTTGTAAAAAGAACTTTCAGAATGAGTAAAACTATAAAAGCAAAAAGCCTTGCGGGATTCCGTAAGGCTTTTTGCTTTATGATATGGATTCTGCAAATAGAATCCTGAATTTTACTTCTTGCACATTTCCAGAAAATACTTATGAATCTCCAGACTTTCGTTCAGTTCAGGATGGAAGGCGGTAACGAGCTGGTTACCCTGGCGGGCAGCCACAATCTTGCCATCTACTTCAGCCAGAACCTCAGCATCTCCCCACACCTCTTTAATATAAGGAGCACGGATGAATGTCATTGGGATATTGCCCTCGATGCCCTTCATCGGAGCCTCGATATAGAAACTGCCCAACTGGCGACCGTAGGCATTTCTCAAAGCCGTGATGTCCATCGAAGCAATGCGCTGGCTAGGCTCGCCCTCAATCTTCTTGGCAAGAAGAATCAAGCCGGCACAGGTTCCATAAACTGGCAAGCCGGCAGCAATTGCCTCCTTCACAGGCTCCATCAATCCCAATTCATTCAAGAGTTTCGCCTGAGTGGTACTCTCACCGCCCGGAATAATCAAGCCATCCTTAGGCTGGTCCCAATCCTTCAACTGGCGAACCTCAAAACTATCCACGCCCAACTGAGTCAACTTCTGTCTGTGCTCAGCAAAAGCGCCTTGTAAAGCTAATACAGCTATTCTCATAACATACTTATCTAATATAAAAGCCCCTTCTTTTGCAGGAGGGGCTCTTATCCGTTATCTCATTTATTATTACTTACCTCTTTCAGCCATGAGCAAAGCAATCTCCTGCTCATTGATACCTACCATTGCCTCGCCGAGGTCCTCGCTCAACTCAGCCAGCATCTTAGGGTCGTTGTAGTTGGTAACAGCCTTCACGATAGCCTGTGCACGCTTAGCTGGGTTACCGCTCTTGAAGATACCAGAACCTACGAATACACCCTCGGCACCGAGCTGCATCATCAGGGCAGCATCAGCTGGAGTAGCCACACCACCGGCAGCGAAGTTAACCACTGGCAACTTGCCGTTCTCGTGAACATACTTCACCAGGTCGTAAGGAGCCTGCAACTGCTTGGCTGCCTCGTAAAGCTCATCCTCGCTCATAGAAACCAGGCGGCGGATTTCGCTCTGCATCATACGCATGTGGGTAACAGCCTGAACCACATCACCTGTTCCTGGCTCACCCTTGGTACGGATCATGGTAGCACCCTCAGCAATACGGCGGAGCGCCTCGCCCAGGTTCTTGGCACCACAAACGAATGGCACGTCGAACTGAGTCTTGTCGATGTGATAAACATTATCTGCTGGAGAGAGCACCTCGCTCTCGTCGATATAGTCGATTTCTATAGCCTGAAGAATCTGAGCCTCAGCGAAGTGACCGATGCGGCACTTAGCCATTACAGGGATAGAAACAGCCTCCTGAATACCCTTGATCATCTTAGGGTCGCTCATACGTGAAACACCACCTGCTGCACGGATATCAGCTGGAATACGTTCCAGCGCCATTACTGCACATGCACCTGCTGCCTCTGCGATTTTTGCCTGTTCTGGAGTTGTTACGTCCATAATCACACCACCCTTGAGCATCTGAGCCAAGTTGCGGTTCAATTCTTGTCTATTTTCTGCCATAATTCTTATATTTTTATTCAATTACGGCTGCAAAGGAAACATTTTTCAGCGAAACAGCAGAAAAATGTTCCATTTTCTGCAAACATTGAGTCATTTTGTATAAAGAGAGATTCGCAAATATATAAGAGATATTCCTGAATATATAAAGCAGTACACAGATAGAAAAGATTTCTCTTCCACGCAGATAACGGACAATCTCTTTTCAGCTCAGGAGAGATTATTTATCCACGGACGATCTTTCCTGAGTAGAAAATTGTTAAACAATAATAATTTAAGGCTGTTTATCTTCTAAGCATCTTTATTTTTCGTATCTTAGCGAAAAATTTCGTAACGAAAAATTTCGATTATGGAATATAGAAGACCCATTCTTCAGGAAATGGATACTCAAGAACATGATTGAGTAAGATTATATACAGAGAAATCGCCAGCAAAGCTTTTTTACAGCTTTGCTGGCGATTCTGCAAAAGAGATTTATCTATGTGTTAACAAAACAAGCTCGCTCCAAATTGGACTTTGATTGGATATCAAGAAGTTTCAACTCTATATTATCTGATTTTTTTCTTTTTATTCCATATCAAACGCCTTTTAGTTTTATTAGAAAACCAAAGAAAAGTCTATTCTTTCGGAATACCAAGTCGCTCCATTTCTACCTCAGCTGATGTTTGATTTTCTCTTTCTTTTATCTTATGGAAACGATATGTTAACGTCAATCCTACTTTTCGAGTTTCATACTTTGTATTAAAACTAGATTTAACATTATAAATCTGCCTACAAGCACGATTTCTATCTCCATTAAAAATATCATACCCATCTAATGATAACCGCAATCTATCGTTCAAGAAAGATTTTTTGATACTCAAATTGACAGAAGAAGATGATTTTACATTTATCGACTCCATGTATCCACCCCAGACTTGTTGCCAAGACAGAGAGAGCAGAAAATGCTTAGGAAGCTTGAAATCATTATCAAAATTAAGAATTGTCGACGGATGTCCATCATGAAATGTTGTTCCATCAATACCCGGATAATGCATAATTGACTTCTGAAAGAATCCCGTCAACGATGCAGTATAGCATTTATAGGTCTTACGCCAATTCAACATCGCCGACAAAGCTTGACGATGCGACAAATTATCTTGTGACGAAACCGTTACTGCCGAGTTACCTTCCAAAGAATAAATCACCGGCAATAATGGACGATAAACATAATCATAATTTAATGTAAGAAACAAAGACTTATACATCAACAGATAAGACAAGCCATGAGTGATGGCAGTCTTCAACTGGCTATTACCCTTAGATTGCTCATAACGGTTTACATACGTCACATTATCATTCATATCTGCATAATTAGCCCGCTCTGTTCCTATCGAATAGCTAAGATTCTGCACCAATAATCCATGACTATAGCCTAGGGTTACCGATGGCAAGAATGTATTATCACTATGCGCCTCTATCACAGACGCCTTTTCATTCTTCCGACGAGAATATAGATTCTGATAACGTATTCCTGTACTCAAGGAAAAGTCCCCCAAGGGTAATTCGTAGTTGATAAATACAGCATTTTTAACTTCCTTATTCTCAAAGCGACCATCGAACTTCAACCGTTCATAATCTATCTTGTCTATTCCCTCACTATAGCTGAAATCATATCCCATACCCAAAGTGCCCCACTTTCCAAAATCATGGGTAGCATGGAAATTAGAAGCCAGGACATTCCATTTAGAATGTCCCATATATGAAACCTCAGAACTCGTACCTATATGATTTTCCTTTAAAGCAGAATTAGTGTTCGATGCTTTAGAAATATAATCCATCACTACACTCACGTGCCAGGCATGATTCAAACTTGCATCATAATACATATTGACATGATGCGTAAGGAGGTTGTTTTTGGATTTATTCTTATCAAAGAGATAATATGCAGGTCCTGCATTTGGCACTACACTAAATGTATCCCGAGTCTCAACCTTTCCATCCGTGTACATTCCACTATAAAGCATTCCTAGTTCTGATTTATCAGACAGATGATAAGTCATACCAGCAGAATAAGTATGACTACCGGAATGCGTTAAGCTTTCAATATGTTGCATTTTATTCCAAATGGTATCTGCTAATACCTGTTTATTATAATCAGAACTTTCGGAAGCATTATTTCTCCTATAGTAATACTTACCATACAAATCTATTTTTCCGGAATTGTATGTTGAAGAGAAACCTGTTTTATGAGCCAAATGCTTTGCCTGAGTGATATTTCCGATGGCATTAAAAGCCACACCATCTCCTAAAATCTTAGTTTTTATATCAATTACAGGTGAACCCGACGTGTCATAATCCGCCTCTGGCATGGCAACGATTTTTAAAGATTTGATTTGATCAACTGGTAAGTTATCGATAAGACTTTGATCTCTCACCTTACGCCCATTTAAATAATAGACCGGAGCTCCCTTACCCAACACATTGAACGAATTCCCTAAATGTAAGACACCAGGAACCTTACCAATCAGTTCATATATATCATTCTGATGGTTAAGAATAGAATCATGCTCTACGTCTACGAGTAAATTATGACCAGACAACTTTATGTTTTTGCGATGCCCTATCACCTCTACATCAGATAGAGAGATTGCTGTAGAATCCGAGATTCCAGTCATGCTTTTGGCAACAACGCTACTATCAGAATCAAAGATAGCAATGTTTGCCGGAACATCACCTTTGTTAACTCCCATATCCCTTTCTATTATATTCTTAGCTTGCAACAGAAGCGCACCCAAGAGCAACATGGACATACTTATAAAAAATCTCTTAACAACCATATTAATATAACCTTTAAGCTTAAAGAATCACCTTTGTCATTTACTGAGCCCACTTTAAAAAGTAAGGTCTGTTTAAAGAGGGCTCAGTTAATTAAAATGATCTCGGTGCAAAAATACCGAAAATTGCTCAAACCGCCAAACGTTTTACATCATTTCTCACATAATATTTATAACCCAGTTTATTATGTAAAAATGATGTAGGTTTGCTATTCTTCCGGAATACCAAATATCCAATGATTCACAATGGGAATTTTATAGAAATTAGAACTTTTTGTTTATATGCGTATGGAATATACTAACCCACCACTGGATACAGCAACACTTTTAGCCAATCTTCAAAATGAGCATCATGGGAAATCCGTTGTTAAACATAAGCTAAAGATTGACATCAAATGTCACTTTAGTATACACATTGCCTTTGCGTAGATATATCGAATATTTGCCATAAGGCCCATAGAGTTCATTTGGAAACTTACGCAAAGCCACTTTCAAATGTCCATTAGACAGACTTATTGCAAAGTCTTCACTCTTTCCAAAAAAACAATATTCTTCTGCACCAAGAGCATCAAACGACAATTGGTCGTCTAGTCCAAACAAGTTACCTATGTTAGTATCTTTTTGAGGCAATTCATTTTCATTAGACAAAGACGACATATATTCTACGACAGCGCCAATCTTGCCAGTTTCTTTCTCTAAGAAAGAAGATACCACAAACTGATAATATTTGCATCCTATCTCATATGCATTCTTATGAGAAGGAAAAGTCAAAACATTTTCGGTATTACAACATGCATACCGGTGATTTGGCAATACGCTTGTTTCGTTTGACAAGTTATCCAAATTTGGCATCGTCTTACTCGGGAAACTTGAAGAGATTCCCAAATCAACTACTTGCCAACTGTCAGACCGGAAATTTATCGAGCCGTTTATATAAACTCCCGTTTCACCTAACAGGGTCTTACCATGATTCTCATCGAGCATATTCAGTGAGGTAAAAGATACCTGTGAAGGGTCATCTTTACTGCAACTTGTAGCAAACAGAGTAATACACAAACTCAATGCCAACAAAACAAACATTTTTACATTTTTCATAACCTTGCCATTTAAATTGTTATTAATCACGGCTGCAAAATTACCCGTTTTTCCAATACATTCCTAATAAACCAGGTCTATTTCATTAACATCTCACATATTGCATATAATTCTAAGATCTAAGCACTTACAGTTGCCGCCTTGATTTTCGAGGTCTAAAAAGCTGTATATAGTCCCTATCTCTAGAAGTTTTCTATATAATTACGAAGCGAAAAATGCTCATTTTTAATGCCTACCTTATCCTTATACAAGAACAACTTTTGCTTGATAGCTTTCTCGCTCACACAATAGATAGAAGCCAACGCTTTTTGCGACAGCTTTAAACGCAACAGCATCATTAGCCGTAAATCGGTCTTAGATAAATTCGGATGTTTTTGCTTGAGTCGTTTTACAAATAGGTTTTCCACACTATCTAAAAACACCTCCAATTCGTCCCAATCACTCTCTGACAACACAACGTGCTTATTCTCATTTGGAGCTATGGAATTTAATTTTTCTACAACATCTATCTTCTTTTGCAAATAGTTACGCATCACAGATAGTTGAACCTCTTTATGCGAAAGTTCCTCTTGGTGTATTTTTTCCTGCATTTGTTGCTTTTGGAGAAGAACCTCTCTTTCATGCTCCATACGTAGTTTTATCTGGTGCTTATATGATTTATAAACATATAAAATAAATATGACTACTATAAAACACAATAAGACTATCAAACTAAATACCCACTGCTGCATTTCTGCTTTACCTTGCATTTTAGCTCTTTCACTTTCCTTTTTCAAAAAGGATGTATAATAAGCAGCCTTACCTTGTAATGCAATTCGATACATATCCTCCAAATAATGGTACGCCGAATCGCTAAAACTTTTAGCAGACTTGAAATCATGCGCTTTCATAGCAGCTTGACTTTGAAAATAGAACACAGAATAGCGGTCTTCTGCCGTTTTTGGCATTGCTTGTTTTAATAAACTAAAGGCTTGGTTTAATGAATCTACAGAGATATAAGCAGAAGCAAATGTCAACAGACAAGAAAATCTATTTGCTGCATTCAAGTCATAAGCCAATCGTGCATAATATAAACAACTATCTTTATCACCTATCTCCTCAAATGTACTAGCTAGATTTTGCCTTACATAAGACAACAAGTTGCTATCGCCAGCTTTCATTGCCATTCTATATGCTTTTCTCTCTTCTTCTAAAGCGTGCTGCAAGCTATCAACATAAAAGAAGTTCTCACCCAATCTCAAACGTGCTGCCACCTTATTATATATAGTAACATTTGCCATAGAGTCATACATCTTCACCAAAGCTTTAGCATAGTTCAAAGCTTTGTAAGGTGCCAGCTGTTCTTCTACTTCAATCAGCTTATCCAATGCCAAGCATTTTAAATTCATATTATGGAGGCTGGCAGATATGGAATACGACTTTTCCAGGCAACTCTTTGCCTGCTCCATACTATCATTCAGCAGAAAGCATGTTCCCATATAATATAAGGATGAAGCATAAAGAGAATCTTCTTGGTGACCCTCATACCAATCATACGCTATGCGAATCAAAGAATCGTTATCCACATCCAAACCCGACTTATCCTGAGCCATGTAATAAGTGAGAGCATACTTCGCCATATCTTCATCAGAGAGTTTACCTTGATTGATACGGTTCAAAAAGGCCAAGGCACTATCAGGCTTAAACTCTGCCAACGTATAAGCTAAGTCTAACTCTCTCTTATGACTTTGATAACATGATACCAACACCGAAAGCATCATAAAAAACAATATCGTAAACGAAATACTTCTTCTCATATTTAGTATAATTACATTCAGGGCGCAAAAATACAAAATATTTTTCAATAATAGAACTAAATAGGGTCTAAAACACAAAGTCTGCAGAAAAACACAACACAACTGATTATCAGGTATATATATAATATTTATAACAAAAGAGGGTCTAAATAATAGTCGTATTTTCGCATTACCAACCTTTCTGCATCAGATAACAGAATCTCACGCTTTGGTTGTCAGGAGTCATTATGTTAAAAATCCCAACTCATAGTTTTATGGTTCCTAAGTCTATGAGTTCCGAGGTGAAAAACATAGAGTTAAAAGGCAAAGAAAAAAATAACACGGACAAATTGAATTTGTCCGGACAAATTGTCCGGTAGCTTATAAGTTACTAATATTTAACTCTTTACAAGCGACCGGACAAAAGAGCCGGACAAATTCAATTTGTCCGTGTTTCTATTTTAACTTAATTACTTTAACTTTTCTTCGTTCATACACTACGCTGATGCAACTTAGTACCGTTACCAGGCAAGAAGTAAAATGAACCTTATTTTAATCTTTCAAGCACCCGATAGGAACAACATAAACACCATCTTTTCTTCGATAAGCGAAATCGCCTGTTCCCGTAAGTACCATCATGAAAGATGGATCATTCATTTTTTCTGTATTTATTTTACCTGCAAGAGTTAGCAGGTTTTCTGCACCCTCGTTAATGAGCTTGTCGCCCCCTAACTTTACTTCAACAAGTCCATATTTACCATTACGCAGATGCACAACAGCATCACATTCCAATCCATTTTTATCGCGATAATGATACACCTCTCCATCTAATGCATCTGCAAAGACTCGCAAATCACGAATACAAAGGGTTTCAAAAAAGAGCCCCATCGTATTGAGGTCGTTGATAAGATCTTTAGGCCCCAGTCCCAATACTGCCGTTCCGATAGACGGGTCTATAAAGTAACGGGTATTTGCAGTACGGATAGCCGTCTTGGAGCGTAGGTTAGGATTCCAGGCTTCGGAATCCTCTATGACAAAAATCTTGCGCAAGGCTTCCAGATAGCTACCTGCTGTCTTCACGCTAATTTCATTTTCATCATTTGTCATCATATCAGCCACTATCGTTCCGATGGTTGCTTGCGAACCTTGATTCCGGGCGTATGAACGCAATAGCAATCTTGTAGTCGTTGCGTTACGATTTACTCCATCCACCCGCGAAATATCTTTCTTAATAACAGCATCCACATAGTCGAATGCTTGTTCCAAAGCTGCTTCGCCTTGTAATCCACAAGCAAAAGGCCAACCACCACGGCAAATCAAATATGCCAGATCATCTATCTTCAGTTTGTTAATGGCAACTATCTTTTCTGGTGTTTCAAATAAATGTGCCAAACTCACCTTTCCGTTTGATTCGCCTGATTCATAGAGACTCATTGGTCTCATCGTTAGCCAACTGAACCGTCCCGTTCCAGAATGGTGCATATCTTTTTCATCTGCAGGAACAGCAGAGCCTGTCAAGACAAACTGTCCCACATCATGCCGATGGTCAACCTCAAATCTGATGGCATCCCAAAGTTTGGGTGCCAACTGCCATTCATCAATAAGTCTTGGCGTATCACCCTCCAGCAAGACAGAAGCATCAATCTCTGCCATCTGTAGATTTGTTTCCAATGAGGCAGGATTATCCATATACAGGATACTATTAGCCTGCTGTTCGGCGGTGGTAGTTTTCCCACACCATTTTGGACCTTCTATCAAGATAGCCCCCTTGCTTGCCAGTTTCTTTGCCAGCATTTGGTCTGCGATTCTATATTTGTATTCCATATTTTCAAATATTTGATTACGTGTGCAAAGATACTACTTTTTTTTGATATTTCCTCAGTTGGCTGGATTTTATTTCCTCAGTTGACTGAATTTTATTTCCTCAGTTGGCCGCATTTCATTTCCTCAGTTGGCCGTATTTCATTTCCTCAGTTGGCCGTATTTCATTTCCTCAGTTGGCCGTATTTTATTGCCTTAATTGCCTGGACTCATTTTAATCAACAGGTTTTGGTTGCCTGAAAGCAGAAGGCGTTACCCCTCTCATCTTCTTGAAGAACTTGGTGAGATGAGCCTGCGAGGAAAAACCGAAGGTATTGGCTATCTCCTGAACCGTATGCGTGGTGGTAGAAAGCTCACGCTCTATCTCCTTCACGATGTATTCATCGATGATCGCCTTCGGCGTCTTGCCGGAGATGCGGCGGGTAACCTGAGCCAGATAACGGCCACTCACATTCAACTGGTCGGCATAGAAATGAACATCGCTGTAAGTGCGGCAGAAGTTATTCACCTGCGAGATAAACTGGTTGTAAAGCTCGGAACTCCTGCCCTGCAGATTGCTCTGGCGCACGAGTTCTACATTGATGAAATCCTGCGCCATCGCCAACGCCTCCTCCATCTTCTTGCCCTGATTCAGATAAACGGCAAGAGCTGAAGAGAAACGGTTGATGAGACCATGCGAATTGGCATTGTCGAGGCGATAGATCCGGAGTCCCTGCTTCTCGGCAAGGCTCAGCAGTTTGGAATTCTGAAGAATGATGTCGCTCTCCTTCTTGCGTGACACGACGACAGAACAGAGGGGCAGCAGACGGTATTTGATCTGGCTCACCACATCTTCCGTCATCAGCGCATCGCCCTGGCTCGACCAGATGGCAGGGGCATAGATGATATGGGCAGGACGGTACTTGGTCAACGCATCGATGACCACATTCAGCGTCTCCACCCTGCGTATCATACCAATCTTCACTATATCAGGCTGCATATCGTTCATGATAGCCTCTATCTGCCCCGAAACAATCTCGGCAGGAATATCGAAGAACTCCTGAATACCGAGCGTATTCTGCACAGTGATGCTGGTTATTGCCGAAACAGCATAACCGCCCAACTCGGCAATCGTCCTGATGTCCGCCTGCACACCAGAGCCTCCGGTGCTGTCTGAACCTGTAATCGTTAATATCATATCCTTAAACTTTGAACCCGATGATAAGTTTGAGGGCAAAGATACAAAAAAAGAGCGAATAATCCGCAGAATTTGCAGATAATTCGCTCTTTTTTTTATTCTTCAGTGAGATCTTTACATTCCTTGAGTATCTCGGCAGGTACCTCATCGCAACGCTTGTAGCGGCTGATGTCGGTAGCATCGTCCTTGACGGTCCATATCATCGAACCTGATGCCAGGAGGCGGGTTACGAGATAACTCTGGTACCAGTCGCCCTTACCGTTATCATAGCTTCCGCTGATGATGTAGCCCTGGTATGGATCGTTCTTGATAGCGAACGAACCGGTGATATGGCGACCATACATACTGTCAAACTTCTGATACATCTCGAAAGTCTGGTCCTTGCGGTTGAAAACGATGTAGCAGTATGTGCCCTCAGCAAGAGGTTCACCGTTCCACTCAGCCAACTCCCATGTGCCATGAAGATTGGCAGGTGTAACTTCCAGAGAAGGCTCCTCCGGTTCCTCATCATCGCTGCTGCAGGCTGCAAAGCCGCAGGCAAACAAAGCAATCACCAGGAGGGTGAAGAGTTTTTTCAAATATTTCATTGTCTTGGTATTTTTTTCTTTTTTACTTTTTTACCCTTTTACCTTTCTAACTTTACAACGACCTGTATCGTTCTGTCAGACGGGCGGGCGTCCAAGCCCTCCAGAATAACAGGGAAGGTGAAGGATTCGGGCATCGTAGCCGGAATCTTATCGGCTATGATGGTGATGACGAGGTCAGCCTCATCACCCGGTTCTATCACCTCAGGCTCTGTCGTAAGACGGGCATAAGGAGGAAGAAGGAGGCTGGATATACGGAGCGGCTTGTCGCCGCTGTTTCCGCAGAGGATGCGTGCCTCAGGCTCTGTGCCCGGCTTTACCTCTGTGATACTTGCCTTCGCCTGTTTCAGTCTGAGTACGCCCATCTTGTGCGGATAGCGCGCCCACTGGTCAGCACCCGGCAGCACCTTTCCCGTTAAGGCGAGCTTAACGGCAGGCTGTCCCTCTACCTCTTTCAGATAGAGATAAGCACCCGTATTGATGGTGCCCGGATAGCGGTTAGGCGTGAAGGTGAGCTGCACCTGACAGGTATCGCCAGGCTTCATCACATCGCCCTTGACATAAGAGCTGGTACATCCACAGGTGGTTCTCACCTGTGTGATGTGCAGTATCTTCTTGCTCACATTCTTACCTACGAAGGTGAAGGTGCGAGGCGCATCGTCCTCGGTCATCGTACCTGCATCGATAAGCGGATGTTCAAACTTCAGCAGTTCCTTCTGCGCATTCACCGTAACAGGCAAAGCCAGGAAGAAAAGCGATAGGAAAGCAAATATCTTCATATTACATCCAATTACATCCAACCATTGTTGCCGGCACTCTTTCTAACGGTCACAACTACGGTCTGGCTGGTACCATTGGCAGCTGTTACGGTGAGCGATGTGCTTCCGGCAGCGAGTCCCTTCACGATGAGCGTCTTGCCATCTACCGAAGCAGAAGCTACGCTACCATTCGCTACAGAGCAAGAGAATCCCTCTGTCCGACCTGCGAAATATGCAGCGAGGTTAAGAGAAATAGTCTTCTCGATGCCCACATACACGTTAGGCAACTTCATATCAGAACTGAGTTCCTTGTTCTTGATTTTATTCAAGAGCTGAGCTGCATCAATCAGACCAGCACCCATCTTGCCGATGTACTTAGAGAGCTGTACAATCTCTGGCGAAGCACCTACGGTAGTATGGTTCATGTAGTAGGTCTTGGTTGCACCATTCTGATAATGACTATCCAATTCCTTTACAGACTTCTTCATCAGGGCTACGAAATCGGCAGCACGATAATGACGGTTCGTCTTGGCAGCATAAGCGAGACCCAAGGCAGCCACACCCGAAACGTGAGGACAAGCCATAGAGGTTCCCTCCATGTAGCCGTAAGCAGGCTTACCGTTCTGGATCATCGTAGAGAGCACAGCACCTTTCTGCCCGGTTGTCGTCTCTGCCCAGTATTCATCTTCCTGCTCGCCAATCTTGCTGTAATATTCCAAGTCGCCACCAGGAGCGCTCAGGGTTACGAGCGAACCGTAATCAGTGTAGCAGGCTGGAGTATAGTCGGCAGCTAATGAAGATACGCTGACGCACTTAGAGTAAGCACCTGGGAAAGCAGGATTGCCAGCATACTCGTTACCGGCTGCGAAGACAGGAATACCGCCGTCGATGACACCGTTAGGCGAACCGGCATTGTTGATGAAGTAATCCAGAGCTTCCTTCTCCAGCGGATAGGTCTCAGCCCATTCCTTCTCGGTAGCAGGACCCGGAGTATAACCGTTGATGATGCTAGACTCTGAAGAGTTGTAACCCCAACTGCACTGCAGGATGACTGCACCATTATCGGCAGCATACTTGATGGCTCTCGCCTCGCCTGCCAAGGTTACACTGTTCTGACCGGAGAATACCTGGCAAGACATAATCTTGACACCAGAGTTAGGAGTTCCGTCACCACCGGCAACACCAGATACACCGATACCATTATTATTTACAGCTGCAATGGTACCAGCTACGTGAGTACCATGACCGGTGTCATTGGCATCAGTCCAGGTAATATCGCCACTCTCAGTAACGAAGTTGTAGCCATGAAGGTCGCCCTCATAACCGTTTCCGTCGCCGTCAGTCTGGGCACCCTGAACACTTTCGCCCGGGTTGTACCACATGTTGGCTGCCAAATCAGGGTGCGTATACATCACACCCTCATCAAGAATAGCCACGATGATAGAAGGATCACCTGTGCAGGTCTTCCATGCCTCAAGTGCATTCACATCACATCCTGCTTTAGCACCCACGTGATTATTGTTGAGGTTCTCAAAATCATAGTTGCCCTCACCCAGGTTACGGTAGTGCCACTGGCTGGCAAAGCCAGGGTCGTTTGGCTCGCCCTCGGCTGCTGCGCGGGTAGACTTCTGCTGAAGTGCCTTATCGCTGAGATAGATGCGCTTGCTGTCGGTATTGTAAGCACGCTTGATGCGACCGTTGGTCTGAACCTTTGAGATTTCACCCAACTGCTTCAGGCGCTCGGCAGCCGCCTTCAGGTCGGTTCCCTTATTAAACTTCACCGTATACCAGAGGTGGAGTCCCGCCTCGCGGGTTCTTGCCTCAGTATTTGCATCAACCGGGAATACTCGCTCAAAGCTGTAGCTTCCCAGGATGTCGAGCACCTCGTCGGTAGAAGGAATACCTGAACGGGTAGCCTTTCCGGAGCGGGTCTTGCTCAGTTGTGCCTGGTCGAGGATATCGCTCATTTCCGGACTGAACTTTATCAGCAACTCACCCGCCTCAGCATCTGCAGGGATGGTGATTTCTGAATTGCCGTCAGAAGAGCCGATGGTTGACAGGCTGTCAGAACAGCCCGTCAATGCCAATGCGACCATTGCTATATAGAAAAACTTTTTCTTCATTGTTTGCTTCTATATTGTTTTTATGTTTATCTTACTTTTTCTTAGTTCTCCTGTACTTAGCCATCAGCGCAGCTTCATTAATATCGCCTGCTGCCACGTATTTGCGGTAGTAGAGCGGATAAGCTACACCCGGAAGCTCCCACTTGTTGCCTGGGTCGCTGGTTCCGTAGAAGTAATCGAAACTGAAGCTATCCTCTGTCATATTAGAGAAACCAACGGCAGCGCCATCGCTGTTCTTACCCTTAGGCTGCTGGTTGAAGATCATGATAGAAGGAGTCCATTCTACCAGATGTGGATGATAAAGAATCCACTTTGGCACCGCACCTGTCAGGAAGTTAAGGTTGAGCGACAACTGACGGCAGTTAGGCAATACACGTGGCACCTGAAGAGGATAAACATCCTCATAAACTACAGAACCATCCTTGTGTTTGCAGGTTACAGGATTTTCCCAGCCTGAGAGCAACCACCTGCAGGTATCGCCTACCAGCTTGTCGAGATAATCTTTCTTGTTGGTAGAGAAGTCTGACTTGCTGTATCGGGTAGGCTTTCCGGCAGCCTCCAGTGCCTCTGTCATCTCTTCATCGGTAGGAAGTTCACCCTCCAGGAAGCAGTAAGACAACTCCAGTGTATTCAACTTATCCCATGTCAGGAGCTTGAGAAGCGCCTGGCGGTCTGCGGTTCCGGCATTTACCTTACCATACAGTCCGATAGGATAGTTATTATAAACATAGACGCCTGATGCATTCTTTTCGCCCAGCGAAGCGATGTTGGTGACAACATCCGTACGGCGCTGTGCGTAGAGAATGAGGTTACGCAACTTAGGGAAGTTCTTCTCGTTGACGATATTGGTGATATCCGACAACTTGTTGAAGTTGTTACTTACCAGGTTGAGCGTTTCAAGGCTGCTACCCAGTTTAGCAAAGTCAGTAGGCAACTGAGTCAGACCGTAAGCCTGAACGGTAAGATTCTTCAGATACTTCAGCGCGCAGATATCATCACCGAGCTTCACCTCACGAATCTGGTTGTTCTCGTTAGCTGCAACAGAGAATGACTCCAGGAACTTGAGGTTGCCCACTTCCTTAGGAAGAGTTTCACCACTCTTGAGGTTGAACATGCTGAACTTGACAGAACGTACACGTCCTAAAGCCTCAGGATGCTCCTTCACAAAAGCATCAGTAGCTTCCCAAAGTGTTACACCACTCCAGTTGCGCATGTTATCGCTGGAATCGAAGGTAGCAATGCTACCCAGTTTCTGGTTGATCATGATGACAGAGAGAGAGTCACCGGCACGGTTGTCCTCAATCTTTGGTGCTGCCTTCTGACGAACGGTCAGGATGACATCATCTGTAGGTTTGCCATCTGCATCTACCAGCTGGTCTTCAGCCTTGACTGGCACGAGATGAACCTTAGCCACACGAACGGCAGGAACCACGTTCATCGCCCAGCGGAACTTGAACTTCACGCTGCGAGGACGGTACTTTCTGTCCAGCACGATACCCAGGTTAGTACCTTTCAGCTTATCTTCATCCTTGCTGTTCAGGAGCCAGCCCTCACGCTCGCTCTCGTTCTCTGCCTTCTCAGCATCGGTCAGATCACCCTCGAAAGAATACTCAATCTTACCAATCTTGCATTCTACGTTGGCAGAAATCAGACTCTCGAAAGCACGTTTATCGTAAGAATCGGAGTTTTCGATTTCTACAACAGGATCCTTCAGGAAGATCTGCTTGCCATAACCGAACTGGGTGACGGTAAGCTTGCGGCTCTGTCCGTTGGCACCCTGGAAGCTGAGTTCTGTGCTGCGGAGCGTGTTGGAAAGAGTAGAATCCACCTTGATGGTACCCTCAACAGAACCCACGCCGTTGGCAGGCGAAAGCATCAGCCAAGGCTCAGAGGTATTTGCTACCCAGTCCTGTGAGGCAGCGATGGCAATCTGCTCTGTTCCACCCTGAGGGCCTATGGCTATCTCCTCTTTATCGAGCGCCAGTCCTCCCGGGATATCGACATCATCCTTATCGCTGCAGGCTGTGAAAAGCCCGGCAGCGAGAACGATACCTAATGTCAGTTTATTCATATATTTCATATTACTACTTTCTTATAGGGTTTAATTTTCGAGATCCAAAGCATCGCAACCGCGGATGTCCTGATTCTTGTCGTAGAACAGCTTATACATACCTGCCTTGATGTATGGGCAGACGCTGGTTACATCGATAGAGATGTTAGGGTTGTCTGCGATATTCAGGATATAAAGGTGAGAGGTCAGTGTCTCTTCTACCTTACGGATATCGTTGGAACCAATCTGGAACTGGATCAGGCTCGGACAGGTTGTGATTCCTGTAGGCCATGTACGCAGGCAACGCTGGTCGTTATTCTCATCACGCTGGTGGTTGATGGCAAAGGCACGGAGCACGGCACTGTTCAATGGCTGGGTTGGCACCTCGGTGAAGCAGTTGTAGCTCAAGTCCATATTGGTAATGTATGGCAATGTGGTTGAGCGGAAGTCATCAGAGAGGGATGTCAACTTGTTGAATCGGAGGTCGATGACCTGCAGCAGATAAGCCTTCTTGCCCTTGATGGAACCCTTAGGGATGGTACGCATCTGGTTGGCGCTCAAATCGATGGTTGTGATTGGCGAACCGGCAGTAAACAGCTCTGAAGGGAACTTCTCTATCTTATTGTTTGACAGACTGACTGAAGCTGCATTGATACCCTTGTAGGTACCATGACTAGTATCTACACCTGTAATCTCGTTGTAAGAGAAGTCTACAGAACCCATCTCGCGAACCGAACTTGCATCGAAGATATTCGGAATCTTCTTCAGTTTGTTGTGAGCGAAGGTCAGACTCTCTACATCATCTGTAAAGGCACAGAGATTAGCAGGAATCTCTTCAATCTGGTTGTTGTTCAGATAGAGAGAAGAGAGAGCTACCTCAGAACCGAACGGATTTACCTTCTTGATATTATTGTAAGCCAGGTCGAGCAGACCGAGGTTCACCATCTTACTCAAGGCAGATGACTCTGGGAACTCCTCCAGGTTGTTGTAACTCATATAGAGAATCTGGAGTGTCTTACCGGTCTTCGCGTTAGCCAGATGGGTCCAGTCGTCTCTCAACTGTTTGGCTGAGATTCCCTTGCATCGTGCCAGGTTCATCGCCTGCAATTTAGGGAGATTATAGTAGAAGTCTGGAATGCAACTGATCTTCGGACAGTTGTAAAGTTCGATATCGGTCAGGTTTTCCATCTTGTCCCAATCATCATCCTTAAACTCCTGTGCAAACTTACCATAAACAGGATCGTCAGCATTGTAGAACTTCGCACAAACCTCATCGGATGTGATAGAAGAGTTACCGATATAGAACTGCTGCAACTTAGTCAGACGGTAGATGGCCTTTGAAATACCGGTGATGCGGTTGGTCAATGTACCAATCTGCGCATCCTTCAGGTTGATGCGGCTGTCCTTCTTGATTCTGTTCTTCGGTGCCACCTTAGGATCAGAGTTGTAGCTTTTTACAATCATCTCCGACATGTTAGCACGTGGGTCATACTTCAGGAACTTGTTCTCATAGTCGTGACGCATGCTGCTCTTCTTTGCTGCAGTCAGACTGTTTGCATCATAATCATTGAAGATGTTGGCACCAATCTTCTCATCGTGAGAACCGAGGTTGAGCACCTGGAGTTCTGTCAGCTGTCCGATGGCATCAGGTACGATTCCCTTTGCACCGAAACCGGCGATGATAAGACCGATAACACGGCCGTTGCTGTTGAGCGTTACGCCCGGCTGTTCGCCCCACATATCGAGTTCCTTGTTGAAGTTCCAGTTAGCTCCCTTGAAGGTAGCATCACCATAGAAGCTCCACTCCTTACCCTGGAGAGATTCCCAGATAGCCTTCAAAGCCTCATAGTCCTTGATATACTCCTTGGTCTTGGAAAGGAGGATAGGCACCTGAGCTTTATCATTGAGTTGATTGTCCTCTATAATGAAAGCCTCACCCTTTACAGGCTGGGTCTCATACTTGGTCTTCACCGCACCAGTCTTGCCGTAGGTGGTATATGAGGTAACCTGATAAGTACCGGCAGGCAACCATACGGTAGAATCGCAGTAAGCTGTACCTGTGTCCATATACTTATCGTTCTCATTGTCAGGATTCTGATTCTCCTTGCTTCCCTCCTTGTATTTCACCTTCAGTTCAGGGAAGGTATAGGTCTCACGGGTAAAGAGGTTGGTTACGCTGACATCAACGAGACGGATGTTAGAGAAGAGATACTCAGTACCACCGGCACGGGTCTTCTCCCACTCCTTCACGAGATTGAACTTCACCTTACCACGCTCCACAGTCTCCACCATGAGGTTCTGTACTTCCAGGCCGCCACCTACTACAGTGAATGTTTCGCCGGCAGAAGAAGCCAGCAACTCCTCGTCTACAGCATCATAGAGATAGAAACCGATGACGGTGTAAGTACCCGAAGCGAGTTGCAGTTTTTCACTTCTCAGACCATACTCTGCATTCTCTGAATTATAAGAATTGAGCACCAGTGTCTGAGACACAGTTGTACCGTTGTGCTCCATGACCACCTTGATTTTCTTGGCATCATCCAGTTTCTCAAGTTTGTCAAGGGCAGTAGCACGGGTAGCTCTAGAAGAAACCTTCTTGCTGAGCTTGAACTGCACATATCCGTATGTGCCGTCCCAGCCTCCGGTTTCATCATCCGAGCAACTTGTTGCTGCAAAGGTCAGGAGAGAGACCAAGAGCAACAAGAGTGCCTTTGAAAATATTTTCATTCTGTTCATTACTTTCTCTTGCTTCTAAATCCCATATTATTGATAATGACTACTCGCTGGCATACTCTCTGCATGTCGTTGAAACCAGCAAGGATAGGATAAGTGAGCTTATCGGCATTCAAGCCAACATAGATACCCTTATCGTCCTGTCCTACCTCGTAGTTTTCATCAGGAACAGGGTTTCCTGTACCATCGTAAATGACTACGTCTGCTCCAGCTGAAGGATTCCATCCGTCAATCTGAGGATAAATGGCTACATAACCACCATAAACTGTTGATTCAAACACTTCTTTACCAGTATAACTGAAGATGCCCTCAGCATATGACTTAAACTCCTCATTGGTTGTCAAGGCACAATCTGCCTCCATACCCATGCTGGTAACAATCGGAGCAGTAACCTCAGAATCGCCCTTCTTTTCTTCCTTCTGGACAACATCCATCAGGAAGTAGCGGTCGTAATCGCTCTTCACTGTCATGAAGTCTTCCTCCAGCATTCCGTCGAGTCCATTCTCCAGACTCTCGAATACGCTCTGTGGCAATGCATAGACCAGGAACTCACGGCTTCCGCTGCCTAATGGAGCGACTGTGAGCTTCACATCACCCTTCTCACCCTGCAACTTCACAGCGCCGGATGTTTCCTCGCGCAGACCATCTTCCTTTTTATCGAAGACTACCAGCTGGTAAGCATCACCCAAGGTCTTGAGGGTGAAAGGAACGAAGTTGTAGAAGGTGAAATCGTTGGTATCACCACCATTCAGGCTAGAACCATTCTGAGTGAACACCTTACCATCGAGAGATACATTCCATACTGCCCACTGTGAAGAGGTTGGATAAGTAACATCCATGGTGCTGGTGGTCATACCATTATAGATAACAGGTACGGTTACAGCAGCCTTGCCATCCTCAGAAGTGAAGGTGATGGTGTAGTTGCCGTCCTTAGCGATGGCATACTTAGCACTTACGCCCTGATTCTCCTTGAAGGAAACTCCGCCTACAGCATCCTTGTTAGGTGTACCTACCAGGAAGCCGCCTTCCAAGTCTACCCAAGCTGGAGTATTGGTAACCGCAAAACGGTAGTTTGACTTTACGGTAAACTTGGTGTATACATTGTAACCTACGGTGATACCTGTCTCGGTAATATCTTCGCCAGTCGCATCGTAAACCTTCAGGTCATAGCCGGCAGCCGAACGCTTAACCTCAGCGATGGCAACCTTCTGACCACCCATATTCAGGAAGAGCTGAGCCACGCTCATATCCTTGCTGGCATCATCAGCAGTAATCTTAACCTTGATAGTCTGCTTGCCTGCAGTACCATTGAGTACGAAGGCGTCTGCTTTCTCGCCCTGCACCAGTTTACACCAGATTTTGTCTGAAGAAAGGCTCCAGCTCTCGTTAGCTTCGAAAGTAAACTCTTTCACTTCGCCAGCTTCACCGGCGATAGTCTGTACCTGTGGGAATACAGGAGTTACGGCATCGTCATCGCTGGAACAAGCTGTGAACAGAGTCACTGATACCAGCGCCATCAATACGAGCCAATATTTTGAAATCAATGTTTTCATTTTCTTTTTATTCTACGATTAATATCCTTGTTCTTTCAATTTCTCTGCCTCTGCATCGCTGATCCATTCATACATGGTGATGAAGGTTCCTACGTTGCCGTAGGTTGAACCATCCTTGTTGTCAACACTCATGTTGACATACTGCAATACATAGTTCTGGCAGGTGTTATAATAAGAGGTATAGAGAGAAGGCTGGCTGATGCGCAACTTGCCGTCTCCATAGATGGTACCGAACGCCTCACCGGTTTCACCGGCTATCTGGTCGTCCATCTCTACCTTTGGCTCAAGAATGTTCTTGGTATTGAACTTCAACTTCAGGTTGTAGCCCTTATAGTAAACATCCTTCAGCAGAACGGTATTTTCCTCGCCTTCCACTACCTCAGTCTTGATCAGACGGTTGTTTACGTTGTTCAGATACTGGCTGTAGAAGGTAGATGTTACCATGCACCAGCCAGAGAAGTTGTGGATATCGAAAGGACAAGACTTCTGCATTACCACGTGGGCATAGTCCTTATAGAGTTCTGTCCAGTTATACTTCTCCGGAATCACCAGTTTCAGGGTGAAGCCGAGCGAGTCGGTCTTGCCGATGTTATCATAGATACCCTGAACCTTCACATTTCCTACCATCTCGCCCGCCTTGATTGTAACGGTGTTGTTGAGGATGCGGTAATGCTTACCCTCGATGGCATTGCTCTGCTTGTCTACTACCTCCACGCCGAAGGTGCGGTCGTAGTCAGCTTTTTCGGTTGCAGATACAGGCACATTGAAAACCTCATTGCTTTCCTGTACAGCATACTGATAGAGCGTATCAGAGAACATGATATGACTTGGACCAGCATAAGTGGTATAATCCTGTGAACAACTCACAAGAGCGATGAGTGCAGCTACGGCTGCCAAACATCCCATCATTATTTTCTTCATGATCGTCTCCTTATTTTATTTGTTACTTTCATTAGGCTGAATCTCAGAACCTGGTGCCTCAAGCTCATGCTGAGGAATTGGCCAGACAAAGAGAGGGTCATCCTTTTCAACCTTCAGACTGCTCTGCACGAAGTTGGCAGCAGGCTGGTCGGCAGCCTTACGCTCAAATCCCTTGTGCCAGCGCTTGAGGTCGTTCAGACGGAAGCCTTCCATATAGAGTTCCTTCACGCGCTCTGCCTCGATTATCTTCATGGCGTTGCTCTCGCTCATCGAGGTGTTACCACCATAAGATGAGTAGCGGGCTGTACGCAAGGTAGAGATGTCCTTACCTGCCTTACTATAGTCCCCCTTCATGGCGTAAGCCTCAGCACGTATCAGATACTGCTCTGACAGACGGAATACCATTGGCTGATGAACATGCAGGATATTGTTGCTCAGGAATTCTGCATCGCCGAAATACTTGCTCAACAAAGGCCACTGCAAACCGTGCTCATAACCCGTTACACGGGTGGTGAAGATGGCAGCAGCACGGAGGTCATTGCTGTCGAATGAGTTGATGACCCATGTCTCAGGAACATAATCAGGACGATAAGTTACGAAGTTGAAGTTATCAAAGACTGTACCCAAGGCGCCACCATAGCTATTCACGGTGAAACCTACCTTCCAGATAGCCTCACGGGAATCACCATAGGTCCAGATATACTTGTAATCCTTCACCTGATTAGAATAGGTGTTGGAAGAAGCCTTCTCCAAGGTGTAATACTTACTGCCGATTACCTTAGATGCATACTTGATGGCATCATCGTACTTGTGCATATATAAGGATACGCGCGCACGCAAGGCATGGCAGGTATACTCATTGAAGTAAATCTCGTTGTAGAGTCTTCCGGAGAAGTCTTCATCTACCTTGAGATACTCAGCAGCCTTGTCAAGGTCTCTCAATACGAAATCGTATGATTCCTTCAGAGTGGCTCTCTTCTGTGGCTCATTGCCGTAATAGTGCTCTGTGAGTACAACGCCAAGTTCCTTCTCAGCCTGCTCATCGCTGTCATAAGCCTTGCAGAAACACTTGATCAGCTCTGAGTAAGCCAGGGCACGTGCAAAGTAAGCCTCGCCCTCATACTGCTCCAACTTATCAAGCTGCTTATCATCGTTGGTTGCAGCCTTAACCTTTCCTACATTGTCGAGCAGGAAATTGCATCGGTTGATCACATCATAAAGGTCGGCATAAACCGCTTCGATGTCGGTATTGGTTGCCTTGATGTCTTTCCAGCGATAGATGTCACCGTAGGTATTCGAGTTGCCCTTCACGCAGAACACGAAGTCTGCCTGCAAGTCTGGCAGGATTGTCAGATTGCCCGAATACAAGGCACTGCTCTTGAAACTGTCGTAGATACCGATCACCAGCTTATCCACATCTTCCACCGTGTTGATAGCCTGATTCATGCGGATAGAATCCTCAGGATACTTATCAAGACAGGAAGACATCGAGAGGGCTAGGATTCCCGACAGGATGTATGTCTTTATATTTTTGATATTCATTTTTTTTCTCCTTTCTTGGTTAGAATTGCAATTCAACACCCAGAGTAAACTGGCGTGATGCCGGATACTGTGCCTGGTAAATATTGGATGAAACCTCAGGATCCAGACCGTTGAAACCGGTTACGGTGAAGAGGTTCTGTGCCTGACCGTAGATTCTGACCATAGAGAAGAAGTTGGTCTTGCGCAACAAGCTCTGTGGCAATGAATAGGACAGACTGAGATTCTTCAGACGGAGGAACGATGCATTCTCCAAGAAGCGGTCGTCGAGCTGGGTTACCTCGCCCCAACGTGGGATGTCGGTAATATCGCCAGGCTGCTTCCAGCGGTCGTACAACAGACGGTTTGACTGGTTGTAAGCTGTACCAAAGGTTACACCACTCTCCTCGAAGTAACGGTCGTTGTTAATCACGTAGCGTGTACCGATCCAGCTGAACTGGGCAGAAAGCTGCAAGCCTTTCCAACGGAAGCTTGTACCGAAACCACCCATCCAAGGTGCATCATAGGTCTTGCCTGTCATCACCTTGTCGCTCTCGCGGAACTCGTTGGTTACGTTACCGTCCTTGTCATACCAGAGCTGCTCACCATTTGCTGGGTTCACACCGGCATAACGGTTCAGGAAGAACTCACTTACTGAGTGACCTACTACATACTTCAAACCGGTGGTTGAGTTTACATACTCGGTTACACCGTTATAAAGTTCCTTCAGGCGGTTCTGGTTGTAAGATACGTTGGCGCTTACATTCCAGGTGAAGTCGCGGGTGCGGATTACATCACCGTCGGCGCTCAGCTCGATACCCTTGTTAGCCATCACACCTACGTTCTTCCAGCGATAGCCCTCGCCGGTTACGGTATAAGACTCAGGAACGCGCATCAGCATATTGGAAGTACGCTTGTAGTAAGCCTCGAAGCTGAAGTTGATTCTATCGAGGAAGCCCAAACGGAGGGCGAAGTTGTTTGCCCAAGTTGACTCCCAACCCAATTCCTCATTACCACTCTGTGATGGATAGAAACCGGCAGTATCATCGTAGTTGGCACCACCCGATACCAGAGCCAGATGATAATAGTTAGGAATCTCAGAGTTACCCGATGTACCGGTACTTACGGCAATCTGGGCTGTGCTGAGCCACTTCATATTCTTCAGCCAGTCGGTTGACTTCACATTGTACATGAAACCGAGTGACCAGAAGGTTCCCCAGCGATGATCCTTACCGAAACGTGAAGAAGCATCGGTACGCAGAGAGAAGTCGGCGTAGTAAAGCTCCTTGTAGTTGTACTCGCCACGCATGAAGAACGACAGGTAAGAGTAGTCAGAAGATGAATCTGCCCAGCGGCTGGCACGTGTACCTGATGATACGTTGGTCAGAAGATCGCTGGTCTGACCCTTGGAATATACCTGAAAACCCTCAGAGTGATAATTCACAGCCTCCTGACCCAGCATCACGTTGAACGAATGGATATCGTTCAGAGTGAAACGGTAGTTAGCCGTAGTGGTCTCTGTCAGGTTGATGGCATCGCTGCTCTGGCGTGCCGCAGTACCCTGTCCGTTGTTTGAAGAGAGACTTGGGAACGACTGGAGGAACGCTGTAGAATGGGTGAAATCGGCACCAAACTGAGTACGGATAGTCAGATTCTCTATCGGATAGATTTCTGCATACATGGTAGAGAGCACCTTATATTTCTTGTTCTTGATAGGATTCATGCCCATGTAAACGATAGGGTTCTCACTGGTTCCTGCCCAGTTGCCTGCTGAAAGTGAAGCCAGACTGCCATCCTTAGCGTATGGATTCCAGTAAGGCAACATGAATCGGCATGCTGAGATAGGAGTAACGGTAGTATAACTGCCGTCGTCAGCCTGCTGAGCCTCCTCGTAGGCTGCCATGGTGTTGGTACCTACCTTCAACCACTTGCCTGCCTTTACATCAGCATTGGTGCGGATGTTGTAACGGCGGAAGGTTGAATTCTGCGCAATACCATCCTGATCATAAAAACCACCAGAAACATAGTAGTTCAAGCGGTCGGTAGCACGGTTGATAGAAAGTTCGTAGCTCTGCAGCGGAGCGCGGTCGTTGAATACCTCGTCCAGCCAGTTTACGTTTACTCTTGAAAGGAGATTGTAATCCTTACCTGTATCCAGACCTACTTCTTTCTCAAACTGGATACGCTCATCGGTATTCATCATCTTCCAGTTGTTCTGAGCCAACTCAGAAAAACCATACTGAGCACGGAGCGTAATCTTCGCCTTATCCATCGCCAATCCTCGCTTCGATGTAATCACAACCACACCGTTTGCCGCACGGGCACCATAGATAGAGGTAGAAGAGGCATCTTTCAATACAGAGATACTTTCGATGTCGTTAGGACTCAAGGTATTGAAATCTGAACTTGAGATTGGCACGCCGTCGAGGATAAAGAGTGGCGACTTGCCGGAGTTGATAGAGTTGGTACCACGGATCTGGAAAGTAGCCGCCTTGCTAGGTTCACCTGAAGAAGAGATGACCTGCAAACCAGTACTCTGTCCCTGCAAAGCTTGGTCGAAGCTTGCCGCTGGCACATTTTCTATCTTTTCAGACTTTACGGCAGACACGGAACCCGCAATGGTTCCCTTCTTTCTCACACCATACGCCACCACAACCACTTCGTCCATCATCTTGGAATCCGAAGCAAGGGTGATGTTGAGCGTATTTGTCTGCGCTTTCACAACGTGCTTCTGCGTAACGCATCCCACATACGAGTAGGCAAGCGTAGCCTTCGAAGCACCCTTAATTTCGATGGTATAGTTACCGTCAATATCGGTCACCACACCATTTGATGTTCCCTCTTGCATAATGGTCACACCAATCATCGGTTCGTTGTCTTCAGCAGACACGACTGTACCCTTGACGCTGAAACTCTGCGCCAAGACCGATTGGATAGACAACAATACAAGTGAGACAAGTAAAAGAGTTAATCTTCTCATCCTTGTTTTGTTTCAAGTTTATTAATTAATAATTATTATTTTTTTTCTCATTTTTTTTCTCGTTTGGTAAAAGCCGAAAGCACTCAGGGCGACACTTCGCCCCTCCATTTATACATTCTTTCACTAAAATGCACGCATGGAAATACCTATTTAACTTAAATCGGTGCAAAATTACGAATATTTTCTTATTTACCCAAGATAATCGTTTAAAAATTAAATATTTAACATGAAATATCTATGTTTTTTAGCATATTTGCTCATAAATTTAGTTAATTATCGATTTTTTGTCACATCCGATTACAGTTTGCAAAAACAAGTTCAATACACACTTTTTTTCTGTTTCTATGCAGCCGTTTTCATAAAGCTGAAATTACGTCCCGACGTAGCTTGTACTACGTCGGGACGTATCTTTTGCTGCGTCGGGACGTAGCAAATGCTACATCGGGACGCATTTTTTACTGCATCGGAACGTATTTTATCAGCTGACTCAAGTGGCTCAGTCAGCTGACGCAGATATCTCGACAAGCCGAAGGATACATTTACCTCTTCACCTTCATGTATTCCGTAGGAGTCATGCCATACTCCTTGGAGAAGCATTTGGAGAAATAGCTGCTGTTGGAAAAACCAACGGTATACATCACCTCGGAAACACTGAACTTACCCTGGCTCAGGAGCTCGGCAGCACGGCTCATACGCATCTCACGGATATACTCTACAGGCGTACGGCCCGTTATCGCCTTCGTCTTGCGATACAGCTGCTTGCCACCTATGCCTATCACATCCTGCAACATCGAAACATTGAAGTCGGAATCAATCATGTGCTTCTCTATCGCCTCATTGATCTCTTCGAGCAGACGCTTGTCTGACACATCCAACTCGCTGACATTTACTTCCTTCTTTTCCTCTTCAGAAGACTCAGAGCGTGCAGAAACTGGTTCTGAGGATGATGACTCAGGCTCAGATTCAGGCGAAGCGGATAATCCTGTGGCAACAGCTGATGGCTCCTCTGGCATCTTCACATTCAGGTAGCGGACCATCAGAGCTGTCACCTCATCAAATGAACGATGAGCTACGGCAGCCTTCAAATCTTCCGTCAGACGGTTGAAGAAGTCAATACGCATCTGTACCTGCTCCAACACCTCAGCCTTCTGCTTCTGGGCATCAGCCAGTTCCTTGCGCAGGAAATACCAGCTTACCAGCCATGCCACAAACACGATGAGTGCCGTGATATAGAAGAGCTTGCACCAGAAGGAGAGATACCAAGGCGGCAGGACGGAGATGTCGAGCGAATAAACCTCGGCAGCTATCCTGCCTTCACCATCCACGGCATGAACCGTAAGATGATAATCGCCATAAGACAAACCATTATAGGTGATATCGATATTGCATGAGTTCAGATAATGCCAGTCGTGGTCACTGCCTTCGAGTTTGTAAGCATAAACGGCTGAAGGATGATCAGCAAAAGGAAGGTCGGTGAGCTGCAGGGTGAAGTTGTTCTCATCACTCTTCAGTTTCAGGATTTCTCCACGCTCCTCACAAGCCTGTCCGTTTACGATGATTCCAGCCAGCATCAGGCGGGCAAACTGCTTAGGCTTCTGTGCTACATCGGAACTGATTGCCACATAGCCGTCATTGCCGCCCATCATTACCTCATGAGTCTGTCTGCTGTAACAGATGTTGAGCGGCACAACAGAAGGAATCATGAAGCGCTGGCTCTCGCCCTGTGGATTGATTACGCAGCATTCATTGCCCGATACCACCCATATCTTTCCTTCCACATCGCACATGGTACTTACCTTGCCACCAATCTGCCATGTCTTGGAAGAAAAGCTGTTACCCAGCACAGAACCGGCTGCATAATAACAGGTTACCGAACTGTTATCACCCATCCAGATATTGCCCTTGCTGTCTGCCATCAGATAGTTGACAACATCTGAGTTAGCTACCTGCACCACCTTCATATCGTTCGGATTGATGCAGTCGAGACGGGTATAGGTAGAAACCCAAATCCTACCCTTTCCATCCATCACCATCTGACCTACATGCAGACCAGAGAGCGCATTCTTTCCCTTGTCCGAGTAATGCCAGTCGGCTATGGTCTTGCCGCTCAGAAGAGCCGCCTTATCCATCACGAAGACACCGCCCTGATAAGAACCCATCCATATCCTGCCCTTCTTGTCCTGGAGAATATCGTAAGCCCAGGCAGTAGAATACTTGCCACTCTTATCGTAGACGATGAAGTTGCGCATCTGACGGGAACTGCGGTCATAGAAGTTGATGCCATGGTCGGTACAGATCCATACATCGCCGTCATGGTCTTCATAAATCTTGCGTACACGGTTATGACTCAGCGGGAAGGCAGAGCTGTTCTGCTTGTACCATGCCACATTCTGATAGCCTTCAGCATTCCGGGTGAAATGAATCAGACCGTTGGTACCGCCCATCCACCATTCGCCGTTACGGGTCTGGAGCATGGAATGGAGACAGTTGCCCTCACCCGACATCGTAATCTTATCGAGCGATACATAGCGGTAATAGGTATGGGTAGTGAGACGGGAGAGTCCATTATCGGTACCCACCCATACATTCTGCCATTTATCTACAAAGCAAGCCCAGACGATGTTGTTAGGAATAGAAGCATCATCGCGGGAATCGTGGATATAATGGGTGATGGCATTGGAGAGTGCCATCTGATAGAGTCCGTTATCTGTTCCGATATAGAGATTGCCGGCAGCATCTGTAGAAAGACATTTGATGGAATTGCCGTTCAGAGCTGGAATCTGTGAGAAGTTCCTGAGCTGCAGGTCGGCACAATAGAGAGCACCCTCGGTACCAATCCAGTAGCATCGGCGCTTGGCATCATAGGCGAGCGCATTGACCAGCGGCTGTTCTCCGGCACGGAGCGGAATCAGTCTGCTGCCGAGACGCAGACCAGCAAGCGAACCTACGAGCAAGCCTCGCGGAGTAGAGAGCAAGGCATAGACATCGCCACCGAAGTCAGTCTTACCACCCTTGATATCGAGCACACGGAGTTCCTTCAGCTGCTTGCGCTTCGCCTCATCGTCAAAAGCCTTCATGGCTGGTGTTTCGGCATATTGATAAGATTGCGTATCGAATTTCAAGATGCCGTTGCCAGTAGCCAGATAGAGCATTCTGCCCTCGAAACCGAGCGCATTGACACGCGTATTGCTGAATGTATGTTCCTGAAAATGGCGGTAGCCATGATAACCATCATAGCTGTAAAGACCATTGTCGGTTCCGAGCCATATCATTCCATCACTGTCCTGGGTAATGGCACAAACGGACTGAGCACCTTCAAGGGAGGTGTTGACGAAACGCTGCGCATGGATGGCGAGCGAAATAAAGAGCATAGCAATTGCCATGCTGATGCGAGATATAGGTTCTTTTGACTTCTTCATGCGTGCAAATTTACACAATATTCATGATAACGCCAAAAAATATCGGAGAAAATTCATAAAAAAAAAGAATCCCCTGGAAAAATAGCCGCTGCTATTCCCAGAGGATCCGATATAAACTATATACTTTATAACCAACCGAAATCGGTCTTTGTCATCTTATATTGCCTGGAGCGTAATCGACTTTTCGATATTTCGCTTGCTGTCTTTTACCTTCAGGATGATGTCGCCCTTCTGCTTGCTGCTCTGTACGATGACAACGAGTTTGCCGGAGAAGAGTTTCATCTGTGGCTGGGTGAACGGTTCGAGCGATGTGGCATCGCCATTGCAGGCTGCCTTGAAAGTGCCGGCACCACTCACCTCGAAGGTCAGTTCGTCATCGGCAAGCGGACATTCATTGCCGTCTTTATCCTGCAGACTCACGGTGATGAAGGCAAGGTCGTTGCCATCGGCATTCAGAAGCACATTGTGCTCATCGGTACAGCCTTCTACCATGCAGGCAATAGGCTCATGATCAGGTGTTTCTACGCTGAACTTCATCTGTGCAGGCTCGCCGGCAGTACGCTTCACGTCCTCGCCAACCTTATCGCCATACTGGTTGTAGGTAACCACGCGAATCTCACCCGGTTCATACTTCACATTGTTCCAGCGCAGACGGTAGCGATCGAGGCGGCTTGACTTGTCCTTGCGAACCCTCCCCTGACTCTTACCGTTGACGAAAAGTTCGCCTTCCACACCATCGGTGTAGCAATATACAGGGGTAACCTGTCCTTCCCTGCCCTTCCAGTTCCAGTGAGGAAGAAGATGGGTGGTATGCTGCTGCTCGTTCCAGCGGGCACGATACATATAGTAGCGGTCCTTTGGAAGTCCGGCAAGGTCACAGATGCCGAAGTAGCTGCTGCGGCTTGGCCAGTAGGTATCGTATGGAGTCGGCTCGCCCAAGTAGTCATAGCCCGTCCATACAAACTCACCGATTACCCAACTGTAGTCATCCTGCATCTTCCAGTCATCATCAGGAAGATTGCTCCAGGAACAGTATTCGGTATCATAGCTTGAGCACTGACCATCAGGATAGGTAGCCTTATCACTTACCACTACCGGGAACTTGTATACTCCACGGGAGCTGACCGTAGAGGCAGTTTCAGAACCGAGGAGGAAGCCCTGAGGCAACTGCTCAATATTCTTATAATATTTATGTACGCGATAGTTGAAGCCCGGCACATCCATTACCTGGGCAAAGCCGCTCTTCAAGGCATCTTCTGCCTTATCCATACCCTGGGTAACAGGGCGGGATGGGTCGTACTGATGACAGAGATCCTGCAGACGCTTGGCAATCTGCACACCCTCCTTGCTCCACTGTTCAGGAATCTCGTTACCGATGCTCCACATCACGATGCTAGGATGGTTGCGGTGGTGCTTTACCAGATTGGTGATATCCTTATCGCTCCACTCCTTGAAGAACTTGGCATAGCCGTTCTTGCATTTAGGATAAATCCACATATCGAAACTCTCTGCCATGACCATCATACCGAGGGAATCGCAGATTTCCATCTGCATGGTAGAAGGCATATTGTGGGCAGTACGGATGGCGTCGCAACCCATCTCCTTCATCGTCTTGATCTGGCGGATGAGGGCAGCCTTGTTCTCTGCTGCACCCAATGGACCGAGGTCGTGGTGCAGACAGACACCCTTCAGTTTGCGGGTAACGCCATTGAGCTGGAAACCATAATCCTTGGATACGGTGATGGTGCGGATACCGGTCTTCAGGGTCTGGACATCAGCCACCTTCTTTCCTTCATATCGGGTAAGTTTTACCTGATAGAGGTAAGGAGATTCCGGAGACCAGAGCTGAGGATTCGCCACCTTCAGAGTAGTCTTGATTTCAGGATTGGCACCTGTGACGATCTTCTCGGCAACCTTCTTGCCAGCCTCATCCAACAGGGCTATGACGGTCTTGCCCGACTTACCAGTCTTTCCTTCCAGCAGCGCATTTACTTCTACTTCAGCTTTCTGCTTATCAGCCTTCAGGGTACGCACGAAGGTATCCCAGGTAGAGAAGTTTTCGTTGCCATAGAGTTCTACGGAAACCGGACGGTAAAGACCGCCTCCCGGATACCAACGACTGCTCTCCTCTACATTATTAAGATGTACCTCAATGAGATTACTCTTACCAAACTGGATGAACGGTGTGATGTCGATGCGGAAGGCATTGTAGCCGTAAGCCCACTTGCCTGCCTCCTTGCCATTGACGCTGACAACAGGCTGGCTCATGGCACCGTCGAAGACGAGTACGGCACGCTTATAGCCCTTAGGAGCCGTCCAGTTCATCTTATACATACCCTCACCTATCCAAGGCAGTGCACCAGAACGTCCCGACTTCTCGGTCTTTTCGGTTTCGCCATTCTGCTCGATAGCCACCATCTGCAGGTCCCATTTCTTATCGAAAGGTCCCGAGATAGCCCAATCGTGCGGAACAGCTACCTGCTGCCACGCCTTGCCATCACGGGAGAAGTCCCATGAAGGCAGGTTGATAACCTTTCTGCTCTGCGCCTGGCACAGCGTAGTGAGTGCCAGGGCAAGAGTCATGAAAGTAATGTTTCTCTTGATCATATTGCTATTTAATATTTTTATATGCATCGAATACGGCAGTTGGTTTGCCGCTGTTGTCGAAGGCTCCCTTGGTATATGGATCCCAACCCAGAGTGGTATAGTTGGCTGGCTTCCAGTTGTTGTAAACTTCTGGTTCCCAATAGAAGATACCCTCGCAGGTAGAAATCTTCTTACAGCCATCCACCATCTTCTTCATCATTGGCGCAGCCTGGTCAGAGCCCCACCACATACCGATTTCAGAGATGATGACGTCCTTGCCATACATGGAAGAAAGAGTCTGAATGTTAGAGAGACAACTCTCTGCATAACTCTGCCAGTTATCATCTTCCGGATAAAGAGACAGTCCGATGACATCCCATTTTCCACCATTTTCTTTCAAGTTATCGTAGAGCCAGGTAAGTCCACCGAGGTCCTGTCCTTGATCTACATGCACGATAACCTTTGCATTAGGATAAACTTCCTTTACAGCATCATAACCGGCGTTGATATAAGCTGCAAAGTTGGCAGCATTCTTAGATACCTGACCGGTTACAGCCTCATCGCTATTCCAGAGCATACCGTCGCGGGTTTCATTACCCACCTGTACCCACTCTACGTTGGTTACACCTCTATCCTTCAAGGCTTTCAACACATCCTTTGTATGATCAGCCACAGCCTGTTTCATCTGTTCGACAGTATAGCCCTGCCATGCAGCAGGAACAGTCTGGTGAGCCGGGTCAGCCCAGGAATCAGAATAGTGGAAGTCAATCATCAGACGGAAGCCGAGCTGCTGAGCACGCCAAGCCTTGGCGATGACATCATCCTTGCCACACCAGCCACCTTCCGGATTTACCCAGACACGCAGACGAATGGAATTGGTTCCCTCTTCGCGAAGGAGCTTCATGCATTCTGTTGCCTTGCCATTCTGATTATAGAATTTCACACCATCCTTCTCCATCTCTGTGAGCCAACTTACATCGGCGCCCTTGGCGAAGCCACTCATATCGTATGTCTTCTCCTTTTCGGGAGTGGTATTATCATCATTGCTGCAACTTGTGCCCGTAATAGAAAACAAGAGTGCTGAAGCCAGCAATATGGCTTTTCCAAATATATTCTTCATTGCTATTTTTCTTATTAATTATTCATATTTCCATGTCATGGTGTTGAGGTCGGCGGTAACGGTAACTTCACCACCAGTTACATCATCCTTGAACCAAATGTCCCAACAGTCACTAGCTGTTGACAATTTAAAAAGATCGCTTGGATCAGAACCATACCAAGTCTGCTTGTCGTCCTTGTTTTCACCTACGAAGATAAATCGGAAGTTCTCCCAAGCTGTTGGCTTGTACTTGCAGGTATAAACGCCATCACTCACCTTGTTCATCACAGCAAGAAGGGTGTTACCATCCTTAGAGAACATACAGAGGGTATTGCTAACCTCTGGCTCTGGAGTTGTCTGGTCGCCCTCAACGATGGTGTATTCCAGCTGGCTGTGCTCACCAACTTTCACGGTTACGGTATAAGTACCAGCCTTGGCAATATTTACACTTCCAGCTGTTGCAGCATCTGTCATTTTGCCATCAGCCAAAGTATAGTTCATGGTCTTCACCACAGCTGCAGCATCTTCTGTACCTGTATCCTTACTGTACTCTGCACCTGTAGCTACAATGCTGACTGGAGTATTATCGGCTGTGGTTGTAATCACCTTGGTCCAAGCATAGTTAGGAGCATCATAGGTCATATCTTCACCATTCAACTGCATCGACTTGATGTAAGTTGGCTTAAGTTCCTTAGCTTTTGTATCAAGAACTGTATAATAAATACCTGTCTGACCTGGGAACCAGATGTTCCATGCAGACTCAGTATTATCCATTTCGTACACATGACCATCCTGTCCTACATTACCCCAAATGGTACCATCATTTTCCTTACCCCAGATATGGAACCAAGAAGAGGCATTCATATAGCCAGAATAAACTCCATCAGAATTAGGAGAATAGAGTTTGGTCAGAACTTGATCCTTATTCTCATTCAGGATATTGATGTAGCTCATATCAATGAGGTATGGAGTAACCTTTACCTGGCAGACATTGCTGTAAGCGGCATCAAGATTACTACCCATCAGACTCTTGATACGGAAATAAAGAGGTGAGCTCACACCAGGAGACAAGCCGAGATCCTTGGCTGCAGCATTGAGATCAGCACCGGTGAAAGCCTTGGAAAGGTCGGTTACGGTGTATTCCTTTTCTGAAGTAAAGTTCTCTGAGGCTGATACCTGCAGATAAGTTTTCAGTACTCCACTGCCCGCAGGCTTGGTTTCATCGCTCGAAAGCAAGGTAGGATTCTGCCAAGCCAACGAGAGGACAACGTCCTTACTGTTATCTACAGACAGCTTCACATCGCTGGCCGATGCCATCAGATCGGATGCCTTGAAGCCATCCAGATATATCTTGTCGCCACTCTCGTCGCAACTCACCAGGGCGGTGAGTGCGCAGAGAAGCATCATCAGGTTTCTAAATATCTTTTTCATTGTTATTTGCATTGTAATTTAACATTCAACACTCAACATTCAACATTGAGTTAATAGTTGTCGTTATGAAGATTTGGATTTGCGGTAAGCTCGGTGTTAGGGATTGGATAGATGTTGTACTTGCTATCCACTGCCTGTCCGTCGTGAGTTCCACCCTTCCACTGCCAGATGTACTTATTAGTAGTAAACTGACCATAGCGAATCAGGTCGGTACGGCGATAACCTTCATGATAAAGCTCACGGGCACGCTCATCGAGGATGAACTGGAGGAAGGCATCGTCATCAGCAAAGTTGCTTGCCCATACATCAGAAGCATTAGAGCGCTCACGAAGCAGGTTGATCCAATAGATAGCACCCTGCTTGCGGGAAGCAATCACGGTTGGATCTGTAGCATCACTACCACCAGCCCAGTTATCCCAGTCATTATGTAGACGAACTACGCACTCAGCATACATCAGATAAACATCTGCCAAACGGAAAAGAGGGAAATCGGTATCCACACCTGCATCTCCTGTATTGGATGCAGTAGTACCATCATCCTTCAGGTTGCTCCACTTCTCAGAAAGATAGCCGGCGGTTTCATCGGTCATGCTGGTTACATCCTTGCTCTGACCATTGGTAAAGAACTTGCAACGCTTGTCACCATTGCCATCAATATCGGTCTGGGTAAACTTATCCACGAACTCAGGACGAAGACGGAATTCACTCCAGCCGGCAGTTACACCATAATCGGCTACATTCTGGTTGGCATTCGACATACTTACCTGTCCACAAACCAGATAAGTAGATGAACCCCAGCTTACAGTATGCTCTGCACTTACCGGCAAGGCAAAGATAATTTCGTTGGTACGCTTGTCGTTATCAGCATTGAAGAGTTTGCTGTAATCATCTTCCAGGGAGTATCCCATGTTCATCACCTTCCAGCAAGCCTCCTTGCACTCGGCATACTTGGCAACGCCGGTATAAACCTCGCTGTTTAGATAAAGCTTGGCAAGCAAGGTATAGGCAGTACCCTGAGAAGCCTGACCGTAAGGACAGGTAGAAGCAGGAAGCATATCGCCAACGCAATCCTTCAACTCGCTCTCAATATAATCGAATGTCTGCTGAGGAGTATAACGAGGAGGAATGTAGCTGCCCACAGGGTCGTTCTCTGTCACCATCGGAATGTTGCGATAGAAATCGAGGGCATGGTAATAGAACAGAGCACGCATAAAACGGACTTCTGCCTTATACTCCTTCATCTTCTCTGCATCAGCACCTGAGAAACTGGCACTGTTGGCATTGCGCAGGAACTCGTTGCAAAGGGCGATGTTGTAGTAGATACGATAATACATATCTGATACCCAGGCATCGTTGGCATCCCAGGAGAGATAAGTAAGCCCCGTAGTCTGCTCACCTGTAAGCCAGGTAGAGGCAAATTCATCGGTACCACACTCCTGCATATTGATAAACATACGCATGTAATCGAAACCATTACCTTTGTTCAATACGGATTCCATATCCTTGTTGTCGCCGCCCTTGCCCTGACCACTGGTCACCATGGCAGCGTAAATCTTACCCAGCACAGCCTCGTAATTGGCAAGCGAGGTATAAACATCCTTAGAGGTTGTCTCTGTATGAGGATATTGGTCGAGATCGGAAACACAGCTGGTTGTGCCTGTCAGCACCGCTGTTCCCATCATCATACTATATAATATATTCTTAAGTTTCATTGTTATCTGTTTTGATTGTTAGAACTGAAGTCCGAGGCTTACTGAGTAAGTGCGAGGACGTGGATAGAATGAGTTGTCCATTCCGTTTGGCACCTCAGGATCTGTACCTGAGTAACCGGTGATGGTGAATACATTCTGTACCATTGCAGATACGGTGAGCGAAGCCCACTTGTTGATTTTGCCTACGTTGTAGCTCAAACTCAGGTTGTCGAGTTTCAGGAACGAAGCATTCTCTACGTAGTAATCTGAGAGATACTGGCGGGTCTTGAAACCTGTCTTCAGGAAGCTGGTGTTGAGGTTGTTGAGCTGTGAGTTGTTGTAACTTACTGTCTCGAAAGCACCTGTACTCATACCCATGCCGTTGTATACATAGTTGTCGATGTTGGCACGGAAACTCATACCGAGTGTCAGCTGCTTGTATCTCAAAGATGTGCTCAAGCCCATGATGTACTTAGGGGCTGGAGAATGATAGCGGTAGAGATCAGACTCATTGATTTCGCCATCATTGTTCAAATCGGCATAAGCACCCTCGATTGGCTTGCCTGTCTTAGAGTCGTAGAGCTGATGATATACATAGAACATGTATGGCTCATATCCCTCAGAGAGTACCTGGAACTGGTAAGCATCGATAGATGGACCTACCTTCACGTTAGTCTGGCTTCCACCCTTTATCAATGAAAGGTTCTTCACCTTCATGTTCTGCCAGGTAAAGTTGTAGCTCAGGTTCCACTCCCAGTCCTTGGTCTGGATAGGGGTTGCATTCAGAGAAACCTCGATACCCTTGCTGTCCACATTACCTACGTTGGTAAGGATAGTCTTTGAGAAGTTGGTACCTGCTGCAGTTGGTACTGATGCCAACAGGTCCTTGGTCTTGCGGGTATAGAAATCGATGGCACCACCGATACGGCCATCCAGAAATCCGAAATCAAGACCGAAGTTCCAGGAGGTTGTAGTCTCCCACTTCAAGTCTGATACGTATGCCTCAGGACGGTAAGTATTGATATACTGTCCGTTGATGAATGCTTCGGCACCTGTCACGCTGTAGGTATAAACCGGCAGATAGTTGTAGTTGCCGATACCTTCCTGCTGACCGGTAACACCATAGCTGGCACGGAGTTTCAAGTTAGAAAGTACCTTCTGGTTCTTCAACCAAGGCTCTTCAGTCAAAGTCCAGCCCAAAGCAACAGATGGGAAAGTACCCCAACGGGTATCCTTAGAGAAACGGGAAGATGCGTCTCGACGAACGGTTGCCGTCAGGAGATACTTTCCATCGAATGAATAGTTGATACGTCCGTAATATGACAACATTACATGACGGTAATCTGATGCCTTTACGGTTGACAGGTTTGTGCCTGCCGCACTTTTGGTATAATAAAGAGGTGTAGTACTCTTCCAGTACTGGTAGTCGTAACCGGCTGTCAGATCTACATTACTCTTGATATCTTCGAAATACTTTGCATAGTTGGCATAGAGGGTAAGCAAGCGGTTCTCGTTCTTCTGAGGACCATACTTGTAATCGCTACCGCCCAAAGACTCATCCTTGTTGTAGCTCTGTGCTGCGTAGGCAGGAACATAAACGGTTCCGTCGCCCTTGGCATAGTCAGCACCCACGGTAGCATGGAGCTTGAGGTCTGGCAGGAAATGAACCTTGTAATCTACATCCATAGAACCGATGAAGCGGCTTACCTTACTCTTTGAATCATACAGATCCACCAGACCGCGAGGGTTTCTTACACCGGCATTCACTGGATAGCCATCAGCATCGAGTGCCTCATTATAGCCACCATACTTGTCGTTACCGGAATAAACCGGGATGGTTGGGTTGAATGTGGCAGCTGCCCATACGGCACCACCATTATTGAATGAGTTGTTATTGAGCGTTCCCTTGGCGTTGATGGTCAACTTCAGGTGATCCTGGAAGAAGCTAGGAGTCAATACCACGTTACCTGTCCAGCGCTCTACATTGTCCTTGCGAACCAGACCGCTCTGGTTGTAATAGCCTACAGACACGCGGAATGGCAACCACTTGTCGATGCTGCCGCTCACGCTGAGGTTATTATCTGTACCGAAGGCTGTGCGGTAAACCTCATCGTTCCAATCGGTATTGGCAGTACCTAGCAATGACTTTTGGCTATCTGTACCAAACTGGTTGATGACATTCACAAATTCATCACGGCTCAGCATATCTACCATCTGCGCACGGGTCTGCAAACTGTTGGTGGTATTGAAGTTCACCTTTACAGCACCCTGCTGTCCCTTCTTGGTGGTAATGATAATGACACCGTTAGAGGCACGGGAACCATAGATGGCTGTAGAAGAAGCATCCTTCAATACAGTCATGCTCTCGATATCAGAAGGGTTGATCATGCTGAGGAAGTTGCTGCTGTTTCCCGAGATACCACCCTGCTCCAATGGCACGCCATCGAGCACGATAAGCGGGTCGTTGCTGGCATTAAGAGATGCACCACCACGCACACGGATGGTACTACCGGCAGAGGCAGAACCACTGTTGGACATAATCTGTACACCCGAAACCTTACCATTGATCAACTGTTCTGGAGAAGAAACGAGACCTTTATTAAAGTCCTTCGATTTCACGGTAGCTACGGAACCAGTCAGGTCACTCTTTCTTGCCGTACCATATCCGATGACCACGACATCAGCCAGCGCCTTGCTGTCAGATTCGAGTTTCACCTTCATATTGTCTGAGATAGAAAGTACCTTATCAATATAACCGATATAAGATACCTTGATCTTCTTGGCTGAAGAAGATACCTGAAGACTGAAGTTACCGTCAAAATCAGTAACTGTACCGCCCTTTTCGCCTTCCACCATGACAGTGGCGCCAATCAGAGCCTCACCATTCTGCGCATCAGTCACCTCACCTTTGATGGTTCTTGTCTGCGCCATGAGTTGCAGACATCCGATGACGAACAATGCCACGAGAAGCAAACTTCTCTTTGCTAAATTCTGGATTGCGTTCATTGTTTTACTTTTAACGTTTAAAATTGTTTTCAGTTGCAAAAGTAGGAAAAAAAGAAGAAAACAGCAGATAGATTTAAGACAAAAATAATGAAAAAACGGACAAAAGCAAATCTTTATCTAGCTTTTGTCCGTTTTGTCATTAAAGAGGCAGGAATCTTTAAATCAGTTCTATACCTTTACTCTTTTACAGGTACAAGTTTAATACCGAAGAGGTTGCATGTATCCTGCTTTGTAATAGTATGAGAACCTGCATCCAATGTTACAGTCATTGTCTTAGCTGTTGAATCAATAACTGCATTTACTTCAGCAGGCTTCTTTCCATCAATTTTGGCGTTCGTCTTGGTATCTGCAGAACTGAAATAAAGGGTCATTGTGACTTTCTTATCAACAGTTACTGAGATATTAGTTGCAGACTCCATCTTTACACAAGTAGAATATGAAGTGCCGTCAATAGTAGCAGTTCCCTTATTTGTAGCATAGTTACCTGAAACTGTTACTATGCTACTTGAAGGCTTAGAATCTGTGAATGTTACCAAAACAGTACCCTCGATAGGAGTTACAGTACTGCCACCTCCGGTAGAACCACCTTCGCCAGCAGCATCGCTCTCACCGAACACCTTAACAACACCAGAAGTATAAGCGTCAAGAATGCTTGCCAAAGCAGGCAATGGCTGCTGGTGACCGTTTGTTACGACTGTTTCATCAGGAATAACGAAATCAATGTCACCATGATTCAAACGACCTGCACCATAGAAACCTTCTACGATAGAAGGAACATCTTCTGCCTTATCTGCTGTGTATGCATACATGAGGCTTGAGTTGGTATCGAAGTTGTTGTAAGAAGTACCACCAACCAAAGTCTTTACGCTTGCAGGAACCTGCTCACTTGGATCAGAAACCTCGTAGGCATCAAAGCTTGTATTGTTTTCTGCGTATGGGATATAGCTGAAGTTTGCTGGCTTGTTGGCAAATACATTGCCGTATGCCTTAATCAAACCACCTTTCTCACCAGAGAACGTACCATCACCCTTGGCATCAGTACCCTGCAAAGAGCTCATGATAGGACGCTTAACAGCATCAAAGTAATTAGACTCCATGAATATACTTGAACCACTGGTTGCACCAATACCATAAACATCACAATGCTGATAGTAGTTGTTGTACATGTGAACACTCATGGTACGAACGCGAGCCATACGAGAGTCTGAATGGTCGAACCAGTTGTGATGATAAGTAATCCAGTTTTCACCAGTTTCACTCTTCATACCACACATAGAAGCCTTACCATTATCCCAGAAGCGGTTGTAAGCTACAGTAACATACTTAGAATCGCCCTTGATATCTACCGTACCATCACCCTTAGCCTGGTCGGCAGCACTACCCTTTTTACCATAGAAGAGATCCATGTTGTGAATCCATACATGGGAGTTATTGGTATCAAGAGACATAGCATCATCCAGGCAACGCATGATAGCAAAGTTACGGAACTCTACACTCTCAGCCTCTCTAAGCAAGAAGCCGAAGCCATATACGGTAGCATCATCACCGACACCTTCGAATGTCATATTCATCATAGCTCCCTTAATCTGCAATCCTTCAGCAGAACTTGAAATGTGATCCAAATCAGAAAGATTTACCTTACCGATGATACGGAAGGCGATTGGGGTTTTATCCTTACCTTTTGAATATGCATCAATAATAGACTGCAGACCTGTAATCGTCTCAAGCTTACCAGTATTAACGGTTGTAGAAACGGTCTTAGCTGTCTTGGCTGTAATATACAGAACCTTAGCACCAGCCTTCAAAGTACCGTCATTATTGTAAGCACCTACACCATCATATTTAAAATGAGCAAAGCCCTCACGGTTGTAGCTCTTTACTACCAAGTTAGAAGCTGTATTGGCACCAGCAATCTCTTTACCGTCAGCATTTACAGGAACAACCTTTACAGAATAAGTGCCTTCCTTCAAACCGAGAACATCAGCACGATAGTAAGATTTATACTGACGAACCAGCTGAGCATCAATCTTCTTGTCATCTACATATACATTATAAGAAGAAGCGCCCTCGAATGGAGCCCACTTCAGGTAGGCAGACTCCTGCCAGCCCTTTGCCTCAGTAATCTGAATCACACCTGCAGGATTGTCAATATCACCACTTTCGCCCTGATCTACTTTCTTTGCGAAACTGATTTTCTGAACAGAAGCATTGTACTCATCATTCTCTGAACCTGATTTAGGTGCGATGATTGCCTTATCACCTTCGAACTTCACACTTGTCAAGTCTGCAGTATTATAATACTTCACATCACCCGACTTGGTGGTAACATACATCTGGTTCACCTTGCTGTTACGAGCCACGGCATGGGTAATCTTAAATGTCGATGTCTGTGCCACAGCTGCACTCAAGCTCATCAGGAGGAGTGCCAAAGTAAATACCATTTTCTTCATTGTTCAATCCTCCTTATTTTATTTGATGATTACTTTCTTACCATTAATAATATAAACACCCTTAGACAAACCCTGGAGAGAAGAACCTACATACTGGCCCTGAAGGTTATAAACCTTACCTCGCAATGCTTTCTTTATATCTTCTACCTGGCTGATGCCGGTAGTTTGATAAGTGAAAGAAAGGGTTACGGACGACATGTCCCCTATATCAGATGTGTTATCTGCATACTGAAGAACGACATTGTCGCCATCGAAGGTAATCTCTGAGACAGTCTTTTCTATGAGCAGACCATCAATCTTAACCGTCTGTTTGCTGCCGGCAAATACTGCCGTAGACAACATTCCAGCCAACAATAATAAATAAGCTTTTTTCATTTTAATGAATGTTTGTTAGATTTATTTTTTGTTTGTTTTTGAATTTTACAATGCAAAAGTAGTGAAAAAATATCTATTATAAACCATCCTGGCGCATTTTTCTTACGCAAACGTTTTCATAAGTGTAAAATGGAATATTATAAAAAAGGGCATAAAAAAAGACTGAATCCTGTTACGAAGATTCAGTCTCTTAAAGAAGTGGTACCACCAGGAATCGAACCGGGGACACAAGGATTTTCAGTCCTTTGCTCTACCAACTGAGCTATGGCACCAACTTTTACAAATCGCGATTTATCATTTGCGGGTGCAAAGGTAATACTTTTTTCTGGTTCCTGCAAATTTTTCGGGAAATTTCTTTCAAAAAAAGATAAAAAAGTCTATTTTTGTTGGTGTTGTCCATTATTTAATGTACCTTTGCAGCAGATATCGGGATTTAGCGCAGTTGGTAGCGCACGTCGTTCGGGACGATGAGGTCGCTGGTTCGAGTCCAGTAATCCCGACCAAACAATCATATAGACTTAAAATCCGTAAGCCTATGAAGTTTTTAAAGGATTTTTTTTATATCAATTACCATGAACGGCGAGCATTACTCGTAATCCTGATCCTGCTCGTTGTCAGTACCACAATGATTTTCATTGTAGGTTCTAAAGAAACTATGCCCTCAGAAAAGCAACAAGCCCATAACGATAGTATCATCAGACATGCCACGCGGCAACAGCCAGGCTATTATGACGAAGGACTTCAGTCGAGCGAAGTATTCGCCTTTGACCCCAATACGGCAAGCCAATCTGATTTCCAACGGCTGGGCCTGGAATCATGGCAAGCCAGAAACATCATCAAATATCGAAATAAAGGAGGTATCTTCAGGACACCTAGAGACTTTGCACGGGTTTACGGACTAACCAAGAAGCAATTCGAAAAACTGCAGCCCTTTATCAGAATTGGTAAAGACTACCAGCCGGCTGCCAACTTTTACCCAAGAGAAAGATACAATTACGGCTATCAAGAGACGGCTATAAGAACCAGAGAAGAAAGAAAGAAAGACACTACCCAATACAGTTATCCACGAAAACTGAAAGAAGGTCAGTATATCAACATCAATTCTGCTGATACGACCGAACTGCAGAAAATTCCCGGCATAGGCTCTTACTATGCCAGAAGCATCATCAGATACAGAGAGCGGTTAGGCGGTTTCGTTTCCATGAGCCAGATACAAGAAGTGGAAGGCGTGCCCGAGACAGCCCTCCACTATATGAATATTGATGCAAAACATATCCGGAAAATGAATGTCAACCAGCTCAGTTTAGCCGAACTGCGCAAACATCCTTACCTGGACTTTTACCAGGCAAAGGAAATCGTTAACTACCGCAGAACCCATGGTCCGCTGAAAAGTGCTGAAGAGCTGCGTCTCCTCAAAGACTTTCCACCTGCCGAAATAGAAAGAATCAAGCCGTATCTTGCCTATTAGGGGCAAGATAGCCTGTCTGCAAGTTTGCCGGTTTTGCTAAATGACACCAAACTGGTGCAGGAAGATAAGGAAAATACAGACCGGACAGATGAAACGGATGGTGAACAGGAAGACTGGGAAGAGAGTTCCCTTCAGGGTTCCCCAGTTAGTAAACTCATCACGCACAATCTTCTTTGGCACATACCATCCCAGGAACAGACAGGTGATGAATGAACTCAACGGCATGAGCAGCTGGGCAGTAAAGTTGTCACAATTGCTCAAGAAATCCTTGCCGAAGAAACCCAAATCAGGTACGGCACCCTGAGAGAGCGAGCAGAATACAGCTATGATGCTACAAACGATGGTCTCGAACCAGGCTCCCTTGGCACGGCTTATCTTACCCTCCTCATAAATAAAGGCGGTACCTATCTCGTGCATTGAGATGGTAGAAGTCAGGGCTGCCAATACAAGCAAAGCATAGAACAACACCGAAATCACATAACCGACAACCGGCATGTTACCAAAAGCCTGCTGGAATACGTTTGGCAAGGTAATGAAGATGAGCGAAGGACCGCTGTCTGGCTGCACACCTACCGAGAAGGCTGCAGGGAAGATCATCAAACCTGCCAATACGGCGATTACCGTATCAATGGTCACAATCTGAGTAGCCGACTTCAAGAGATTGGTCTGTCTGTTGAAGTAAGAGGCATAAGTACACAGACATGCTGTACCCATACTCAAAGAGAAGAACGCCTGTCCCAGCGCTTCGAGCAACACGTTTTCATCTACCTTAGAGAAATCCGGCTTCAGCAGGAACTCCACTCCCTTCATCGCTCCCGGCAGAGAGCAGGAAGCTATCACAATCACAATCAACAGGAAGAAGAGCATAGGCATCAGTATCTTGGACGCTTTCTCTATACCATTGCGCACACCGCGTACTACCACCATGTGGGTAAGCAGGATAAAACCTACTGCCCATAGGGTAGGACGGATTGGATCGGCTGCAAAGGTCTGGAAATAGGTTTTCACATACTCTGCGTCGCCATGAACACCGCCCATGATACTGGCATAGAGATACTGCAGGCACCAGCCAGCCACTACGGCATAGAAACCCAAGATAATCATAGAGGTGATGATACCCATCAATCCCAAGGCACCCCAAGCCTTATGCTTACCCAGATTGGTATAAGCACGGGCTGCATTGGATGCAGAATGACGGCCGATGATGAATTCGCTCATCATGCCAGGCAATCCGAGCAGGATGATACATACCAAATAGATGAGAATGAAGGCGGCGCCACCATTCTGACCTGCCATATAAGGGAAACGCCACACATTACCCAAACCGACTGCAGAGCCGGCTGTGGCAAGAATAACGCCCAACTTACTACCAAAATTTCCTCTTGTTTCCATTATCTAAATCTTTAATGTGTAGTGTTTGTTGTTTTCCGACGAAACGGCAGATGCTACACCTTATTATATATATATGATTATATTATTCAAGTTTTGCTCCACACGCCCTGAAAGGGCAGAAGCTCCTAGCCCAGGGCATCGCCCTGGGTTATT
>ENA-UONW01000322-UONW01000322.1-human-gut-metagenome-genome-assembly--contig:-CS52-NODE-322-length-74211-cov-6.392551_pt1 | contig 74211 bp, 62 predicted proteins | sample MGYA00242463_ERZ724010 | MGnify/ENA metagenome assembly ERZ724010 | reverse complement strand
TCCGCAGCAGAGACCAGTTCTCCACCCCGCCGCCGGGGACATTGCGGGAGCCGATCACCACATCGTATTCGGCGATCTTCGCGAACATTTCCGGCAGATATTCCGGCTTGTGGGAGAAATCGGCGTCCATCTCCAGAAAGGCGTCGAACCCGCGCTCCATGCCCCAACGGAATCCGGCGATGTAGGCGGAGGCAAGCCCCCCCTTCCCTTCCCGCCGGAGAAGATGGAGCCGCTCCGGAAAGTGCGTTTCGATCATCTTCGCCACCAGGTCACCGGTGCCGTCCGGCGACCCGTCGTCCACCACCAGCACCGAGAAATCGCGACGCGGCAAAGCTTCGAACACCGCCGGAATCAACCGGGTGATGTTCTCCGCCTCGTCATATGTGGGAATCACGATCAGAGCATTCATCTTTCCGCCTTCGGCCTGCGCGGCACCTGACCGGAACCGCCGCCGCAAACAGCCTCAAAGTTGTACCGCCCGTCCCTGCTCCTTGAGCTTGATCCGATATTCGGAGTAGAAGCGGTTGCCCCAGCCGGTCAGACGACCGTCGCGGAACACCAGCGGCAGACACTCATCCTCGGTAACCAGTCCGTCGTGCCAGATGGTCTTAACGTAGTAAAACCAGATATCGGGGGTACAGTAACTTTCATCCGAAACCGGTTCGCCCATGATCTCCAACACCTCGGACTTCGTCATGCCGACCCGGAGATTCTTGGAGTTGTCCACATTCCGTTCGATCTCGTTCCACGGCGTGGAGCACCCTGCCACGGCAAACAGCACCACAGAAACCGCCATGATGCCGAAAGCCTTCCGGAAAATCTCCCTCATCACACACATTCCTTCCTGATTGACTGCGGGCCGGCAGGATCCGTAAATCGGATTCCACCGGCCCGTTTCAGGCTCTTATTCAGCAGGAGAAAACTCATCCTTGCCGGCGCCGCACTCCGGGCAGACCCAGTCCGCCGGAAGATCCTCGAACGCGGTTCCGGGCTGGACGCCGTTATCCGGATCACCCTTCGCCGGGTCGTAAACATAACCGCAGACGTCACACACATACTTCTTCATGGTTGCACACTCCTTTTCACTTGGTTGTAGATTCCGCCACACCGGCAAGCAGCGCCCGCCCCAGTGCAGCTCCGCTTTCAAACGCTTTCTCCAGATCGGTCTCGGTCGGCATGTACTTGACCTGGAACATCGGGACCGGCTGCGGAATATTCATCGCCTCCAATTCAGCGGCAATCTGTTTTGCCCCCTCGCCGCTCCAGCCGAACGAACCGAACGCGAGACCGAGCTTGTTCTTCGGCCGCAACCCCTTGATGTAGGTCAGCACATCCGCCATCGCCGGGAACATCTGGTTGTTCATCGTCGGCGCACCGAAAGCGAGCGCACCGGAACGCGCCACTTCGGTCATGATCGCGCTGCGGTCGTTCACTGCAAGATCCGCCACCTCGACCGTCACGCCGGTCGAACGAATTCCGTCGGCGATCGCATTCGCCAGCTTTTCGGTCGAATGCCACATCGTCGAATAGACCACCAACGCCCGCGACGTCGGTTTCTGCTCGGCACAGTCGCGGTAAAGATCGAGAATCCAGCCGAGATTCTTCCGCCACAGCGGCCCGTGGTCCGGCGCGATGATCGCAATGTCGAGATTCAGCCCCGGCAGCGCGTTCAGAAGATCGAGCACTTTCGCCGACTGCACGTTGAGAATATTTGCAAAATATTTACGCCCTTCGTAGTCAAGCACAAACTCAGGATACTCATCCGCCCAGAGCTTGCTCCCGGCAAGGTGCATGCCGAAGGCGTCCTGCGAAAAGAGCAGTTTTGCCGTATCCAGGTAGGTCACCATGCTGTCCGGCCAGTGGAGCATCTTGGTTTCAATAAAGGAAAAAGTTCCCTTGCCGAGCTTCACGGATTCGCCGGTCTTGACCACCGTAAGATCGAGGTCCGCTCCGTAATAAGCCCGCAGTGCCTTTTCCCCGAGCGGAGAGACAAACACCTTCTCCGGATGAATCGCCTCAATCGCCGAGACGATCGCTCCGGAATGGTCCGGCTCGGCATGGTTCGAAATGATGTAGTCGATCTTCTCCGGATCGATCACTGAACGGATCCGGGCCAGCATCTCACCGAAAAAAGGCGCCTTGACCGTGTCGATCAGCGTCACTTTCTCGTCGATTACCAGAAAAGCGTTGTAAGTGGAACCGCGCCCGGTCTGATAGCCGTGAAAGTTCCGCACATTCCAGTCGACTGCGCCGACCCAGTAGACATTTTCGGCGATCTGTTCCGCCTTGAACACTTCCTTCATGATTCCTCCCTCAAAAAAACAGTCACGGGAACGGAATGTCCCCCACCGCCGCAACGGTGGTGAAATATAACGCCGGAATCCGTTGCTGACAACCGATTCCGGCGCAGAATCCGAAATTTTTACTTACTTTTTCCAGAGTCCGTGCTTGTTGCAATAGGCGCGGATCACCAGTCCAGGCTGCATCGGCACGTAGAAGGCCGCCTGCGGCGCTTCCCCGGGACGAAGCTGATAACGGTTCACATAGGAGCCGTTGATCACTTCGATCCACTCGATGTAGTGATCGGGCTCCATCGGATGCGGCATTTCACCGACCTTGACCAGAATGCCGTTGCCCTGAACGCTCACGACCGGGACATGCTTCTCTTTGGCACCGTCGGTGGTGTTCTCCTTCATCAGGCGCATCGTCTGACCACAGCAGGACGGCGGACAGGCTCCCGCGTTGATCACTTCGACCTGAAGACCACAGAGGTCACACTTGTAGATTTCCATAGTCTGGGTACTCATTTTCCTTTCCTCCTCTCACTTGTTTTTGCAGTTGCGGCACACTCCGCAGAGTTCCAGATGAAACGAATCGCAGCCGAGCGACGGCAGCAAATTCCGAATCGCGACATCCACGCCGCCGAGTTCTCCGGCCGGCACATCACTCACTGCACCGCAGATTCGGCAGCGCATATGGTGATGCGGCGAAAGATCTCCGTCAAACCGTTTCTGCCGACCGGCGGTCTCCAGTTTGCGAATCATCCCGGCCTGCGACATCTGCTCCAGATTCCGATAGACCGTCCCGAGACTGATCTGCGGCATCCGGATGCGCAGTGCGGCATAGAGTTCATCCGCGGTCGGATGGCTCTTCACCGAACGGAGTTCGGCCAGTATGGCGTCACGCTGTACGGTCTTGTTCATTGCGGCATCACTCCGATTTTTTGCTTTTAGTAATCATTCTATAACAATATACTCCTGTCGGACCGCCTTTCAAGTTGAAATTACGGAAAGTTGTCAAAATTCCCCGATATGTAGGATTGATTCCGGAAAGAATCCGGCTATATTACCTTACCATATCGCAACATGAAACTGCCGGCCGACGGCAATCACCGGGGAGACGGGAAGATGATCCGAAGCGACGCAATCAGTACCCTCGAAGCAGAACTCAACAGCACCGATGCAGCCGTCCGACGGCAGGCGGTGGAGCAGCTTGCCGAACGTTTCCGCAGCGGAGAAGCGAAGTGCGCCCCCGAGAGCTCCGACCACAATATGCACTGTCACACCTGCTACTCCTACAACGGATACGGTTACTCCCCGAGCTACATCGCCTATCTCGCCAGAAAGAACGGCTGGTTCGCCGCAGGAATCGTCGACTTCGACGTTCTCGACGCGCTGGATGAGTTTCTCTTCGCCGCGGAGAAGCTGAACGTCCGCGCCTCCGGCGGAGTCGAAAGCCGGGCATTTATCCAGGAGCTCTCCGGCGAAGAGATCAACTCGCCCGGAGAACCGGGCATCGCCTACCATCTCGGACTTGGTTTCTCCGTTTCCGATGTGCCCCCCTCCCAGCAGCTGTTTCTGCTCGAAATGCGGCGGCAGGCGCACCGCCGGACCCGCGGAATCGCAGCTCTGGTCAACGAACATCTCACCCCGGCCGAACTGGATTTCACCGCCGATGCTGTGCGGCTGACCCCCAACGCCAACGTCACCGAACGCCACCTCTGCCAGGCATACCGCGAAAAGGCGGAACAACGCTTTCCCGCCCCCGAGGCCCGCGCCGCCTTCTGGGCCGACAAACTGGGAACCACGCCGGAAAAGGCCGCATCGCTGATCAACTCCCCAGTCGAACTTGAAGCGGCAATCCGTTCGAAAACCATGAAAAAAGGCGGCGTCGGCTACGTCGCCCCCCGTCCGGAGAGTTTCCCACCGATCGACCGGATGAACAGCTTCATCGCCGCCAGCGGCGCAATTCCGACGATCGCCTGGCTGAACGGTCTCTCCTCCGGCGAAAGCGATCCGGACCGGCTGCTCGATCTCCACATCTCCAAAGGGGCGGCAATGCTCAACATCGTGCCGGACCGCAACTGGAACGTCTCCGATCCCGAAAAACAGAAGAAACTCATCGAGGAACTCGACCGGATCATCGACGCCTGCCGGAAGCGGAATCTGCCGGTCGTCGTCGGCACCGAGATGAACGCTCCCGGCCAGAAACTGGTCGACGATTTCCGACACCCCGCCCTCGCCCGGCACCTCGAACTTTTTCTGGACGGCGCCGCCCTGCTCTCCGCACATACGCTGCTCGGCCGCCTCGGCCGCGGCTACCTGAGCGAATGGGCGAAGAACAGTTTCTCCGACACTGCGGAGAAGAACCGTTTCTTCTCCCGCTTCGGTCGGCTGGTTCCTCCGGAAAAATTCCATTCCATCCACGCCTGGCCGGGCGCTCCGGAGGAGATGCTCGCTCTCGCCGGGAACCGGTGACGGCGGTGTACAGGGGCGGAGTTTTTCCTCCGGGACGCGTGATACCACCGGTTGTGAAAAAAGTCAAGTCGGCATTCGTATTTTTTTTATGAAAAAGATCGTTTTGACGATTTGAATTCTTGCAGACACCGGGCTAAATTGTGTAATGTTGTGCCCCGGGCGAACCGGGACAGGGTTGTTAATAAGTTGTTGATAAGTTGTGCATCAAAGGCGCCATTCTACGTAACTTTCGAAAATACGCAATATTATCGAAAATTACGACAAAACGACACGCCGATGATCGCTGCCGGTATCTCGCTTCCGATGCGATTTTGAGCGTAAAACAGCTCAAAATACCGCACCTTCAATGAGATGCGAGGCGGGGGAAAGCCGAAGGTGTGGAAACGGGGATTCCCGCTGTAAACAGCTGACAATTCCGCAAGATACAAATGATGTTAACAACTTGATCCGCGCCGTTCCGAAAGGAGGTGCGGGAAATCGGGAGTTTTAGGGGATACGGGAAAACCGGAGCAATCCGGCGGTTGAATTGATTTCAATACCCGGCCGACGAAACAGAACGACGGTTTTGAAATGAATTCAGCAGAAACGGGTGAAGAGAGGATGAACGCAAACAACTGGAGCGCGGCGGAAATCTGGACGGTGGCCGCGGATCGCCTGAAGCAGAAGAATGAACTTCTCTATCGACAGTGGTTTCAGAACATGACTCCGCTCCGGCTGGAGGAGAACACTCTTACGCTCGGGGTTTCAGACGACTTCTTCGCCAGCATCATTGCCGATGAATACGACGATCTCATGGTCGATGCGCTTCAGGGGGTTGGCGGCAGCGATTTTTCCTACCGGCTCGAACCCGGTCACGCTCCGGTACCGGCTCCGGCCCGGGTTCCGGCGACGGCGGCCTCGCCGGAACGTCCGGCTCGCCCTCCCCGTGAGAAGCTCGTGCCGCGGCCCGGCCCGCAGAACTGCCTCGCCGAACACACCTTCGAAAACTTCATCGTCGGCGCGGAAAACCGTTACGCCTTCGCCGCCGCCAAAACCGCCGCAGAGGAGCCGGGCGTCTACAATCCGCTCTACCTCTACGGTGCCAGCGGCGTCGGCAAGACCCATCTGCTTCAGGCGGTGACCGCGGAGGTGCACAAGCGCAATCCGGCGATGGTCGTCCGCTACGCCACCTGCGACGAGCTGCTCAACGACTTCTACAATCTGCTCCAGCAGCACAAGAGCCTGAGCGAGTTCCGCTCATCGGTCCGCGATGTGGATGTGCTGCTGGTCGACGACATCCACAGCCTGGCCAAAAAAACGCAGATGCAGGAGGAGTTCTTCAACCTCTTCAACACGCTTTACGGCCAGCACAAACAGATCATCCTCACTTCGGATCGGCAGCCGTGCGAGATCTCCGACATCGACAAGCGGCTCGAATCCCGATTCGAGTCGGGCATGACCGCCGAAGTCGGCGCTCCGGAATATGAAGCGCGTCTCGCAATCCTGCGGATGTGGCGCAACGACATTTTAAGCAAGGCTCCGCTCGGCGACGAATTCCTCGAATTTCTCGCGGCGAACATCTCCTCGAACGTCCGCCGCCTCAAAGGGGCGTTCATCCGGCTGGCGAGCTACGCCTCGTTCAGCGGCAACGACAAGCTGACGATCGAACAGGCCGAGGAGCTGCTCCACAGCCAGCTCGCCCAGGAGTGCGCCGCCCGCGACATTTCGATCGAGTCGATTCAGCGCACCGTCGCAGGTCACTTCGGGATCACCCTCTCCGACATCCTCGGGGAAAAGCGCACCCGTACCGTCGCCGAGCCGCGCATGATCGCGATGTACCTCTGCCGCGAACTTACGTCCAACTCCTCAACCGAGATCGGTGCCGCGTTCGGGCGCAATCATGCGACCATCCTCCACGCCGAAAAGAAGGTGCCGCAGCTCTGCTCTGAAAACGAGATCATCCGCCGCTCCATCACCCAGCTCAAGCGACAGCTCCAACGCGGATGAACCTCAAGTTTTTCTGAAAAAAATCACCTGCCGGAGTTGAAAAAATTCCAGCAGGTGTTATTTTATTTTCAGAGTTGATCTAACGATAGAGCAATCAGGGGTCTCAATTCGGAATGCAGCCGACGCTGAAAGATGTCGCCAAACTGGCGGGAGTCTCCTTTACGCTGGTCTCCAAATATTTGAACCGGAATCCGCAAGCGCGGATGACTCCGGAAACGCGCGAGCGCATCGACCGTGCCATCGCCGAACTCGGCTATCGCCCGTCGGCGGCGGCCCGTTCGCTTCGCCGGGGATGCACCCGTACGCTGGGGCTGGTGATCGGCAACCTGACCAACGCCTACTTCGCCCACTTTGCCGACGCAGCGCTGCGCGAGGCGAACGCGGCAGGTTATCAGCTGTTGATCTCGCTCTGTGGAGAAGGAGAAACCGGAATGGCCCTGCAGAGTCTGCTCGACCGCCAGGCGGACGCGATTCTCTGCAACGCGCATCTGGAACCAGAGGACCCGGCGGCGCGGGAGCTGTGCGCACGAGGCACGCTGCTGGCAATCGCCGATCAGGTGCAGAAAGGAATTCCCGGTGCCGGCATCGAACTCGGCCAACCGCTTTGTGAAGCGACTGCGTGGTTCCGCCGGCGGAACCATGAGGCGGTGACCGGACTTTTCTTTGAACACTCCAGCTGGCCGGAAGAGTTCCGGAAAGCGTGCGAAACAAATACACTGCTCCCCCGTATTGAAATCATTCCGATGGAGGAGGAGCCGCGGCTGGAAGCTCTGAGAACCATCTGCCGCACCGCCCCCGGCGCCATTCTCACCAACGGCTGGCAGACCACGACGATGCTGCTCGACCTGCTCGCAGGGGAATTCCCCGGATATCACCCGGAGATTGTTCTGCACTGCAACTTCGCCGGTCCGTTTCTCCGCAATCCGCACGTCGCCGGTGTGATTCACAGCTCCAGCCGCGCCCTGATCCACGAGGCGGTCGCGGCGCTGATCCATCGGCTGGATGATCCTGCGCACCCCGTCGCCGACCTCCGGCTCCCGGCGGAATTTCTTCCGCGCGACCTCTTCTGCAGCAAGCTGCCGATCCCCGCGCGCCTGTCACTCACTTGAACACAATATGGTGAACCATTGAAAAACACTGCATTGCTCTAACGTTGTATCGGAGAAAAAAAGATGAAATTCACCGTAGGATACCAGCCGCGGCCGACGCGGGACTTTCTCGATGCGATTCTGGCGCACCGGGAGGCGATTGCCGAGGTGTACTTTCCGTGGGGGAACCTGCCGAACGGGCGCGGTACGCTGACCGGATTCCCGGGCGAACAGCCTTTTGAAGTGCGGAACAAGCTGGTCGAGGCGCTCGCGGAGTTCTCCGCCGCCGGAATCGGCCTCAATTTGCTGCTCAACGGCAACTGTTACGGCCGACGCAGCCAGTCGCGGGCGCTTTTTCAGGAGATTGGCGACGCGGCCGACTGGATCCGCGGCCGTTTCGGACTGGCCTCGGTGACGACGACTTCGCCGCTGATCGCGAAGTTCCTGAAGACCAACTTCCCCGAAGTCGAAGTGCGCGCCTCGGTCAACATGGAGATCGGCACCGTGCAGGGGATGGAGTATCTCGCCGACTGGTTCGACGGCTACTATCTCAAACGGGAACTCAACCGCGATTTTGCAACGCTCTGCGAACTGCGCCGCTGGTGCGACGACAACGGGAAAAAGCTCTACTGCCTCGCCAACAGCGGCTGCCTCAACTTCTGCTCGGCGCACAACTTCCACGACAATCTCGTCGCCCACGAACATGAAATCGCCGAAATGGACAACGCCTACGAGTTCCGCGGGGTCTGCTTCGACTACCTCTCAAAACCGGAGAAACGGCGAAACTTCCTGCGCGATACCAACTTCATCCGTCCGGAGGATCTGCCGCTCTATGAACCGTACTTCGACGCAGTCAAGCTCGCCACCCGGACCAACCGCAATCCCGTGGCCGTGCTGGAGGCCTATCTCGCCGGACGCTTCTCCGGCAATCTCCCGGAACTGCTCGAACCCAACCACGCCGAGCGGTTCTATCCGGCAGTGATCGAAAACAGCCGCCTGCCCGCCGATTTCGGCAGGAGGGTCCTTCACTGCCGGAAAAACTGCGCGAAATGCGGCTACTGCGCCGCCGCGCTCGAACAGAGTCTGGTCCAACTTCCAACCATCGGAGATGAAATATGACATTGACAAGCGAAATGGTCAAGCAGGCCGCGCTGGCCGCCGGAGCCGACCTCTGCGGCATCGGCGACATGGCGCGGTTCGAAGGCGCCCCGAAAGAGATGGACCCGCGGTACATCTTTCCCGAGGCGACCCGGGTGATCGGGCTGGTGTTCCGCATTCCGCGCGGCGTCCAGCGCGGCATCGAGGAGGGAACCCAGTTCTACCAGTATCCGTCGATGGCCTACGGCGGCATCAACGAAATCTACGCTCCCGCGGTGCTCTACTCGCTCGGCAAGCTGATCGAAGATCACGGCTACGAGGCGGCGGTCTACCGCAACACCGGAGCGCGGGGAGTGGTCTCCGACATGGACGGCTCGCCCGGCAACACCCTCTCGCCCGAAGAACAGATCGAGGTGATGGAGCAGGCAAAGGATAAGACCGCCCATCACCGTTCGGTGCAGTTCACCCGTCCGGTCCGCGAGGGGAACGTCGCGCCCGACCTGCAGTTTCACTTCCGCCTGGCGGCGGTCGCCTGCGGTCTCGGCGAAATCGGCTGGAGCAAGATGTTCCTGACGCCGCAGTTCGGACCGCTGCAGCGGGTGGCCTTTCTCTTCACTGACGCCCCGCTCGAACCGGACCCGATGTACTCCGGGCCGCCGATCTGTCGGCGCTGCATGGCCTGTGTGCGCGAATGCCCGGGCCAGTGCCTGAGCAAGACAGAGAGCATCGTCGTCACCGTCGGCGGCAAGAAGTGCGAATGGGGCAAGCTCGACGAGTGGAAATGCTACGCCTTCTACACCCATGCCGGGCGAAAGTTCAACCCGTTCGTGCCGAAGGAGGTGTTCGACAAGAACGAGAACGGCGACCTCGATCTGCTCGAAGGCAAGGCTCCGGCCAACGAAAAGGAGATCATGAAGGTCTACGGCGCGCTGGAGAAGTACTTCCCCACCTGGGTGGGCTATAATATGGCCAAGTGCGGCGGCTGCATCCGCGCCTGCGTGAGCATGCTGGAGAAAAAGGGCGGCTGCATGGAGCACCGCTTCAAGGAACCGCTCCGCACCGGAAAAGCCTGGGTCATGGACCGCTAGAGGAGAATCATCATGCTGAACAGTGAAATCATCAAGCAAAAAGCGCGTGAATTCGGCGCCGATCTTGTCGGCATCGGCGACATCACCCTCTTCGCCGGAACCACCCCCCAGCGCGACCCGCTGCGGATCCTGCCGAAGGCGAAGTGCATCATCGGCTGCGGCTTCCGGGTGCCGCGCGCCCTCTACCGGGCGATGGACTCGCAGCGGCAGTTCTTCAACTACACCCAGCTCGGCGTCAAGTACATCGACGAGGAACTCGCGGAGATCTTTCTGCTCAAAATGGGCGGCCTGATCGAAGACGAAGGATACGACGCCTGTCTCCAGCGCAACGTCTCCAATCTGCGCATCAAGGGGGACCACTCCACCAATCCTGAGCTGATCGACACCTATGAACTGGTTCACGCCGAGCCGGTTGCTCCGGGGAAACCGGCGCCGGACATCATCATCGACTTCGCCCAGGCGGCACAGATCTGCGGACTTGGCGCGGCGGGTGCGGCCGGAAACATCATCGTGCCGAAGTTCGGCCCGTTCGTCCGCTTCGTCTTCATCGTGACCGACGCGCCGCTCGAGACCGACGCGCCGTTCGGGCAGTCGCTGTGCGACCGTTGCGGCGAATGCGTCAAAGCCTGTCCCGGCCACGCAATCTCGCTGGCGGAAGGCGTCAACACCTGGCAGTGCGCGGTGTACTACCGCGGCGCACACCGGTCGAATCCGTTCCAGCCGAAGGATTTCCTCGCCGGAAATCCGGAGCGCGAAGCCATTCTCGACGGGACAAAGGTATTCGACCGTGAGAGCGCCCGGGCACTCTATCCGGAACTGGATTTTCTGCCCCACCGGACCGGATACGCCCCCTGCCTGTGCGGAAAGAAGTGCGACGTCGCCTGTTACAACCACTTAAAAGAGAAGAATCTGTTATGAATCACACGCTCAAGGAAGAACTTGTGGAAGTGTTCCGGAAGAACGGCGCCGACCTTGTCCGTTTCGGCAACGTCGAACGGTTCGAAAACGAGGCGGTGCGGGAGATTTTTCCGGGGACAAAGACCGTGATCGGCGCGGCATTCCGCGTGCTCCGCGGCGCCCGGCGCGGCATCGAAGAGGGATCCACCTACTATCAGTACACCACCAACGGCGTCGAAACCATGGAGGAAACCATCATGCCGATGGCCCTGCTCCGCGCCTGCGCGGTTCTGGAGGATCACGGCTTCGAGGCACTCCCCCAGCGCCGCAACCAGACCATCATGGAGGAGGAGAACAGCACCAATCCGGAGGTCGATTTCAACGATATCTACCGGGGTAAAACGGCCGAAAAACAGCTTGATTTCGAAGCGTGCGCCGTTCTCTGCGGGCTCGGCGAACGCGGGCTCTCCGGCACACTGCTCACCGATGACTTCGGCCCCTTCCAGCGTTATGTCTTCGTGCTGACCGACGCCGAGATAGAACCGGATCCGATCGTCGAACCCCACCTCTGTGACCACTGCGGCGAATGCGTCAAGGCCTGCCCGGGTCACGCAATCAGCAAGGAGGGGAAACTCGACCGCTGGCAGTGCGCCGCCTACTACATCGGGGCGAACATGCACTACAACCCCTTCATGCCGGCGGAATTCCTCGCCGGCGATCCGGACCGGCTCGCGATCATCGCAGGCGAAGCGCAGCTCACACCGGAACGGGCACGCGAGGTAATGAAGCACATCACCTTCTACCCGCCGATGAAACACAGCTACCCGGCGAGCATCTGCGGGAAGGCGTGCGACACCGCCTGCTACATCCATCTGGAAGAGAAAGGGGTGCTCAAGCGCAAGTTCCGCACGCCGTTCCGCAAGCGCGAAGCGTGGAAACTGCCGCTGCTCTCCGAACCGAAATAATTCAACCGCACTCCTCACGGCTCCATATGGCGCCGTGAGTTGCGGTACTCGCCCGGCGGAATGCCGGTCTCCCGGCGGAATGCGAGCGAAAGCGCCATATCGGAGCCGTAGCCGCACCGCCGGGCAATCTCGGCTAGCGTGAGATCGGTGCTGTCCAGCAGATGGCGGATCTGGTTGAGCCGGATCTCCAGCAGGAAACGGCTCGGACTTTTGCCGAAATGGTTCCGGAAGAGGCGGATCAGCATTCCACGCGAAACGCCGGCAACTTCCGCGGCATCCTCCACGCCGATGAGGTTCATGTAGTTCTGCAGAAAGAAGCTCACCGCGCGGGCAAGCCGCAGGTCGGCGACCGTCAGCGTATCGGTACTGCGGCGGGAGATCACCCCGGCGCTGGTTGAATAGACCATCCGCTCCGGCACCGGTTCCCCCGCCATCATCCGTTCGAGCAGCTCGACCATCTTGCTGGCCAGTTCGCCGAATTCACCGCTGATGCAGCTGGTCGGCACGGCGGCATTCTCCGTAATCATGGGATTGTCGGTGTTGACCATGACGGCAACCTCCTCCGGCACCCGCACGCCCAGATCGTCCAGCACCCGGTAGACCAGCGCGAGGCGGCGGGGGCTCGGCAGAATCAATGCGAACGGCCGTTCGATCGAACTGAAAAAATCCCGCAATTTTTCCGAGCCGCGCCGGTAGTCCTTCTGCAACTCCACATCGAACGAAAACTTCGGCTGAATCAACGCGAAATTCCGTTCAGCAAGCGCCAGCTTCAACGCGGTCTGGATGTGGCGCGGCTTGCCGTCCAGCATCGATGCCGGCACGCTGGGCGGCGTAGTGACGAAACGGGTGAACCCCTTGTCGATGAAGTAATCGGCGATCATCGATGCAATCCGCTCGGTATCGGGGCGGACTGTCCGGATATTTCTCCGCGGCAGCAGAATTCGCGACACCACCGGAGTCTGCTCGAAGCGGTCGATCACCGACAGCTCCTTCTGCGTCAGATAGTCAGAAAGCACCCCGTCCCCGAACCAGCGCCGCGGAATCTTCTCCCCGCAACACTCCACCGACCAGCCGTGCTGACGCCCGAATTCGTAGATGTGATTCAACAACACTTCATTCGGCTCCTGGAGAGCGCAGAGCACATGTTTCATCGCCGCCTCAATTGCACAAACAATATACTACTACCAATAAATAATATATTGACTTTTTCATTTAGTTCAAGTATAATGATAGAGAAACACCGAAAAACATCACTGCCTGAATTCATCATACAGGAGGAGACCATGCAGAAAAAAAGCGGCGTACCGGGCAAACGAAAAATTCACTCATTTACCCTTATTGAACTCCTCGTTGTAATTGCAATTATCGCGATTCTGGCGGCCATGCTGCTGCCGGCGCTCAACTCGGCGCGCACCACCGCACGGGCATCAAGCTGCCTTTCGAACCAGAAACAGGTCGGAACATGTATCGGAATGTATTCCAACGATTTCAACGATTGGTTCCCCATTGAGATCAACGCGGCGGAGGGCTGGTTTTTTAAACCGTGCCATGACGAGAATCTGAACGGCGGCAAAGGCTACAAATTTTCTACCTGGGGAAGACTGCTGGCTTCTGCGGGATATATTACGGGGACCTCTGAAATCACTTCCTGTTCGGAACAGAAAATTCCAGCTGATGCCGATTGGACCTACCAACAGTATACGTATGGGATGAATGGAGATGGTCGTTGGCACAGCTATGGAGGATATTGCAGTGCAAATGGGTATGGAAATCAGCGCGGCAGATGGCATTTCAGAGCAGCAGATGAGCTGAATTTTGCGACCAATGACACCAAAATAATCCGAGTGGGCAGAGCTCCTTCCGATTTTGTCATGCTTGCCTGTACTCGGGGCGAAGGCAGCGTCTCCCCTACGGCGAAAATACAGGGCAAAGGCGGGAAAGCAACGATCTACGCCAGTACCAGTAATGATATCAGCCGGTATTGGGCATGCCACAAAGGAAAAACCAACGTACTGTTCCCTGACCTTCACGCCTCGTCACAGTCCAACAGTGAAATCCGAGAAAAAGCTGATTACAGAGTGTTCTTCTTCTATGGAGATGAGGAACCTTGAATACCACATCATGTCATACACCTGAATACGATATGATTTTATATAAATCCAACAACATTGCAGGTTTCACTAACGCTGCACAGCCAAGAGCTATCTCACTTGCAATAAAAGTATCCAAAAGAAAGAAACATTCATAATGCGACACACTCTTCTCTTTGCAGCCAACGTTTTGTTGTGCGGCGCACTCGCCGCCGCACAACCGCAGTTGCTCGACGACGCCACCCTGGAACTCGACAACTGGCGGGTCACGCTCTCCACCTTCACCGAAAAATGGCACACCCTCCAGCCCGCCACGAGGCCGATGATATTCCGGCTGAAAGAAAACCGGACCGCGCCGGACGGCGCCCGGCAGTTGCGGTACAATCTCCAGATTCCCGGCGCGGCGCCGGGAGAGCTCACCCTCGACCTCACTCCCGCGGGAAATGGCGGCGCGCACTTCCGCGGCGTCGCGAAATTTGCGAAACCCTCCGCCATCAAATTTCTCTGCCTGCAGGGTTCTCTGCCGATTTCGCTCTACGGCACCGCCGCCCTCGAAGCGGACGGCAAACGGATTCCGTTTCCGAAAGAGTTCCGGGGGGAAGTGGTGATTTCCCGCCCGGTCAAGCAGTTCCGACTCCCGACCGTCTCCGGCGAGATCCTGCTTGAAGGGGATTTCTTTCTCCGCATTCAGGATGGGCGCAAGTGGAATGGCGCCGGCTTCGGCATCCGCATCGGATTCTTGCCCCACACCGGGCAGCAGGTCAGCAAAACCACCTTCGATTTTCAAATCCGCCACGGCAAAGCGGGAGCGTTCGGCCCGGCGCTCGGCAACGTGTACCAGCCCCCCGTCGTCGCCGCCGCCGGAAAGGAGTGGAAGCCCTTCACCTATCACCGGAACGTCAAAAAGAACAGCGCGCTGGATTTCTCCGGATTTCTCGACGCCCCGGCGGGAAAATACGGCCCGCTCGTCGTCTCGCCGGAAGGGAAATTCGTCTTCCGCGACCGCCCGGGAATTCCGGTCCGTTTCTACGGCGCGAATTTCGTCGGCGACTCCCAGCTGCCCAACCGGCAACAGGCGGAGGAGCTGGCCGACCGGCTGGCGGCGTTCGGCTTCAACGTCGTCCGCATCCACCACCACGACAACGAGATCTACGACCGCAGCGGCAGCAATTCCTCGCGCATCGATCCGGAACGGGTCGACCGGCTCGACTACCTGCTCGCCTGCCTGAAAAAGCGGGGAATCTACTACACCACTGACGTCTACGTGTCGCGCCGGAACATCCCCGCCGCCGAACTCGGCAGCATTGGAGCCATCGCCACCCCCGCCGAATACAAGGCTCTCTTTTACATCAACGACGACGTCTACGCCGACTGGGAGCGCTGGGCGAAGGCGTTTCTCACCCGGGTCAATCCCCATACCGGTCTGGCGCTCAAGGACGATCCGGCGCTCATCACCCTTTCGCTGGTCAACGAAGGCAATCCCGACTCCTGGTGGAACCGGAGCCCGCGGGCCATGCCGCTCTACAACGCCCGCTTCGCCGAATGGAAGAAGACGCACACCAACGGCACCTTCGTTGAATTTCTCTCGGAACTGACCTCCGGCCGGTACCGGCAGATGGCGGAATTCCTGCGCAGTCTCGGCTGCCGGGCGCTGCTCACCGATCAGAATTTTCTGTGCAATCTCCCGCTCGCGGCCAGTCGTTCGCTCTACGATTTCGTCGACAACCACGCCTACTGGGATCACCCCCGCTTCGCCGAAAAACCGTGGCAGCTGCCGGTGCTGCCGTCGCAGTCCCATCCGCTGGCGGCGCGCCCCGGAATTCCGGGGCAGCTCATGCCCTCCCGGCTGTTCGGCAAGCCCTTTACGGTAAGCGAATTCGACTACGCCAACCCCAATCAGTTCCGCGCCGTCGGTCCGGCCCTGATAGCGGCGTATGCGGCGTTTCAGGCGTGGGACGGGCTCTTCCCCTTCGCCTACGCCCACAGCCTCAACGCGGTGACCAATCCGGCCAACACCCGCGGCTTCTTCGACATCGCCACCGATCCGGTCAAAACTTTCTCCCAGCGGCTCGGCGCGCGGCTCTTCCTCCATGGCGGAATCCGGCCGGCCGAACGGGCCTTCGCCGCCGTCGCCACATCGCCGTTCCGCAAGGGGGCCGAGGCCGAAGCGCCCCTCCCCTTCAGCGACCTCGGATTCCTCGCCCGCATCGGGCTGGCGACCTCCCTGCCCCTCCCCGGAAACCGCGTGGCGGCTTTGATCGACATCGGCACCGGCGCCGCTCCGGCAGGCGGGAACATCCCCTCGTTCACCGCCTCGGAAAAGTTGATTCCCGATCTGATCCGGGCCGGACTGCTGCCGCAGGGGTGTTTCGACGCCGCCTCCGGCCGCTTCACCGCTCCCGGCGGACAGCTGGAGCTGAACCGGAAACAGCGCACGCTCCGCATCACCGCCCCCGGCGGGGAAGTTCTCGCACCCGCGGTCGGGAAAACGCTTCAAGGCAGGCTCCTCGCGGTGGAACACTCCAGCGTTCCGGCCGTTTTCGCCCTGCTTCCGGTCGACGGCGATAAGCTCGACAGCGCCCGGAGAATGACGCTCTTCCACCTGACCAACACGCAGGCGACCGGCATGAAGTTCGGCAACGCCCATCTCGACCGGCTGGAGAGCTGGGGCAAGCTCCCCTTCCTCGCCCGGCGCGGCACCGCACAGGTCACGCTCCGCCTCCCCCGCGGCAACTGGGAGCTTTACGCGCTCGACACCGCCGGGAAACGGATCGCCCGGGTCACGCCGGAAACCGCTCCGGAAGGCGCCCTCCGGCTCGCCCTCGACAACGCCCGCTATCCCGAGGCGGTCTTCGCCTATGAACTCATCCGAAAGTAGAGAGAATATGGACCTCAATTCCGAAGCGCTCTTTGTCCCGACCCGGCGGCCGTTCCCGAAAGCGGAGATCCCGGAGGTGATCTTCGACGAACACCCCGAATGGGTGGAACTCTATTGGGAAGCGTGGCGTTCCGCCTGGCGGCACGTCTACGAATCGGCGGTGACGCCGGTCTCCCCCTACATGGGCGAAGGCTGCGCCACCTCACGGGTGTGGATCTGGGACACCTCGCTCATGAGTTTCTTCTGCCGCTACGCCGCGCACACCTTCCCGGGCATCGAGAGTCTCGATAATCTCTATGCGATCATGTCGGGCGCGCCCGCCGGGCTGAAGATCCAGCACCCGGACAATCCGCCGCTGCCGGCCTGGGCGGAGCTCGAATACTTCCGCTTCACCGGCGACACCGCCCGAATTCACCGCCTTCTGGAACAGGATCGCACGCTGGAGCGTCACTACGAATTTCTGGAAAACTGTTCCGACGACACCCCCGATCCCGCCTGGGGAGCCATTCCGCTCTCCTGGCGGAAAACTCCGGAAGGATACCGCTGGAACGGCTACTCCTCCGGCATGGACAACACCCCCCGCGGCCGCGACGACTGGAACGGTCTCCTCTGGTTCGACGCCGTCGCCCAGCAGGGACTTGCCGCCCGCTCGATCGCCGAACTCGCCGCCCTCATCGGCAACGAACCATTGAAGAGGAAATTTCAACGGAAATTCGAGCAGAAAACGGAACTTCTTCAACGCTACTGGGATCCGGCGACCGGCGCCTTTCAGGACAGACGGGACGGCGCCTTCTGCCGGGTGCTCACCCCGGCGATCTTCTGGCCGCTGGCCGCAAACATGGCCACCGCGGAACAGGCGCGGCAGATCGTCGCTCATCTGACAAATCCGGAGGAGCTCGGCGGAACCTGTCCCTGCCCGACCGTGAGCCGCAACGATCCGGCCTTCACGCCGGCTGGCTCCTACTGGCGGGGCGCTGTCTGGGTGCCGCTGGCCTACGTCGCCTCGGCAGCACTCAGAAACTACGGCTACGATGACGAGGCGCGCCGCCTGACGGAGAAACTGCTCACCCACATGGTCAAAACCTGGCGCGGATACACCCCCCACTCCATTTGGGAATGCTACAAGCCGGATCTGCCCGAACCCGCCCTCAACAGCAAGGGAAGAATCTGCCGTGCCGACTTCTGCGGCTGGTCCGCGCTCGGGCCGATCTCCATGCTGATCGAAAACCTCGTCGGCATCCGCGAAGTTTCCGCGCAGGAGAACTTCATCCGGTGGCAGAGCACCTCCCCCCGGCGGCACGGCATCCGGAACCTACGCTTCGGCGGCAACACCGTCTCGCTGCTCAGAGACGCGGCCGGGATCCACGTCACCGCCGCCCGCCCCTTCACTCTGGAATACAACGGCACACGTCACGCCTGTCCCGCCGGAGAGACGAATCTCGTCCCCGCCGAACCGGCAACGGTCTAGTGCCGGAACCGAAGCTCCCAGCGCACCTCCTTCTCCCGCTCCGGATGGAAGACGACGTCGAGCAGAAGACCGCCTTCCCCGCGGGAGATTTCCATCGGAATCGTGGAATCCGCGCCGAGGAGCTCCCACCCCTCCGGCAGAAGCACCATCATGCGCCACTCTTCGCCGGGCACGCAGAGCGCGGTTCCGGAGAGTGACCCGTCTTCGGTGCGGCGGACGTCGCGCAGCTCCACCGCCCCCTGCGTGAGATGGCGCGATGTGAAGATGATCTCCGGCCGCCCTTCGAACGGAGTAATCCGCAGCACTGCGGTGTCACAGGGGGAAACCTCCAGGGGAAGCGCCTCTGCGAAGAGTCCGAGAAAACTCTGGTTCCAGTAGTCGCAGACCGCATAGCGTCTCCCCTCTCCGCAGTCGAGCCGGAGGTCGGCGCCAAGATGCAGCGTGAGCCGGAGCGTTTCCGCCGTAAAATTGGTCACGGCCGCGACGTTCCACGAACCGAAACGACGGCAGACGGCGAGGTTCAGCAGCGCGTACTCCGTTCCCCGCTGTTTACGGGAAAGATCCATCGGGTGGATGTCGACGGTCGGCAGAATGCGCCGCAGAAGTCCGCACCGTTCCGGCGGCAGAGTCCGCAGATCGTCTCCCATCGTGACCGGCAGCCCGGCCAGTCCGTAGAGGGACACCCGGGAACGCGCCTGCGCCATCGTGTTGAACTCCTCGCGAAGCACCAGATTGTCGGCGTCCGCATAGAGAACGACATTATGCCAGACGTAGCAGTGGAAGAGCCGTTCCACCGCAGACGAGAGAAAATTCTCCCAGCTGAAAACGTCGCCGCTGATCCGCGCCGCGCTGAACTGGTCCATCGCAAAACAGATGTCCCGCTCGGTCTCGCCGGAGCAGGAGAGCATGTAGCAGTCGGGGCCGACCGTTTCGCGCGCGGCCCGGACCAGATCGCGTACCGCCGCATCGGTCGGCCGGGTGGAATCGTGGAAGCGGTCGTGAAAGTCGTCGCAGGCGTTCAACGTCGCCGGCAGACAGTCCCACTTGATCATGCGGAACCCCCAGTCGAGCACCTGCCGGAACACCGCCGGAATGTACTCCCGGAGTACTCCCGGATGGGTCGGGTCGATCCAGTAGCGACCGCACCACTCCTTCTTTTCACCGAGCACCCAGTCGGGGTGTTCGCGGTAGCTTGCGATGAGATCGCCATCGTTGGTCGGCCCGACCCAGAGCGCCGGAATCACCCCCAGCTTCCGAATGCCGGCGGCGACCGGAGCAAGTCCTTCCGGATAGATGTCGCGGCGCGGATGAAAACAATCCACTCCTGGAATGCCCGCCGCACTCCAGGAGTCGTGACTCCACTCCCAGTCCACCCAGCAGCAGAGCTTCTCCGACCAGGGGGCGAAGAGTTCGACGAGTTTTTCGACGTTTTCCTGAACGCTCCGGGCGCAGGTACCGAACTGAAGCGCATACCAGCTCATCCAGCCGACAGGCGGCGTTTCGAAGCCGTGACTTTTGCGAATGGGAGCGTAGGGAATGTTGAACTTCCGGCGGCAGAACTCCTCGTGGATACGGAAGGTGAACTCACGACCGAAGTCCAGCCCGTTGACGTAGTCGAAGCGGTAGTTCTCCGCCGCCCAGTCGTAGCAGACCCGGAACGAACCAGCGGAGCGGAATTCGAGCGCCCGGTCGGTGAGCCGGTCAAACAGGGCGTCGTCGCAGGAGGCGACCGCCGGACCGCAGGCGGCGCGGAGCACCCGGTCGTCGCTGTCGAGTCGTACCCCGAAGGTGGCACGCTCCGGCTCCGCACCCCAGACGAGCAGCCCGCTCACGTGCAGTTCGGCGCGGGCCATCATACCGAACCGCAGACTCTTCTCGTCGAGCCGAAAAGTGATTGTAAGAGGAGGCGCCCCCTCCGGGCCGTCAGCGTAGGAAACGCTTCCGATCAGGCATTCGAGCGCAGGAGTGATCTCCCGCTTGCGGCAGCGGTAGGCAGCCAGCTCATACCGTCGCCCGCCGGTGGTGACATACATGGCCCCTTCTCGGAGAAACACGCTCTCCGCCTTCTCGCCCGGAGCGGTATAAAGACACCGGAATTCACCGGTCTCCTCCGAAAAATCCACTGAAAAATTTCTGTAATTAAGATACATAATGCTCGCAATCCTTTTCTGAAGGCTTCTCCCCCGGGTTGTTTTTCAGACACCGAGTCTATCCATCGACTCAATTTTTCCCGCCGGTCTCCCGGCGCACTATTTCATACAGGAAACATGGCTGTTTCATCGCGAAGGTGTCCAGTGCGGCACACCAGAGACCATCCGCCGTTTTCCGCATCGGAACAGTGCCGATCCGTCGGCCGGAGAGATCGACGGCATAAAGAAAGAACTCGCCCTTCCCCAACTGCAGTGTCACGTCGGCGCATCCGCGCCGCGCCAGCAGCGGTCCGCTCCCCTCCTTCTCCAGCCAGAGTTTTGGGCGACGGCTGAATTTGGTTCCAGCCGGGCAACAATCCGTCAGGTGAAACAGGAGCAGCCGGGACGCCTTTTCCACCGGCAGTTCATCAAGCGAAGAGAGCGACAACAGGGCGAATTTTCCCTGGTTGGTCGCGGAAAAGCGTTTTCCAGAGAGCGATCCAGCCCCGCAAAACACCAGGACCTCACTGCGAGGAGATACGATTTTCATCGTTCCTGTGGCAGCATCAAGTTCAATCTCTCCCGTCGAACTGCGGAAAAATTTTCGTTCCCAATCCAATTTTCCTTCGCCAAGCACCCCGGCGGAATGAAGCCGGCCGGGTATCAGTTCCGGATTTTCTTCCGCATCAATCTCCACCGCAGCCGTATCAGGGAATCCGGACGCGGCGGGGTGCTTCACCACAGTCCCAAGCCGACCGATCAACCCCGGAAGCTGCTGAATGACGGCATATTCCCGATCCTCCAGGTTCCGTAGCGGGAAATCCGGCTTCAACCCGATCTGAAATGCCTGCTCGGCCCGCTGGACATCACCTCGCAGGAACAGCAGAGCAATCAACCGTTCGCTGAGCAGCTGCATGGGATCCAGCGCCATATCAAAAGGCAGACTGGCTTCGTGCAGCGTTTTCGGAGGATAGTACGAGGCGTAATGGTAGCGGAACAGGATATCCCAGTCCTGCAGCGCCGCGTAGCCGCCGAACAACGCGCCGCACTCCGCCCGGAAACGGTTGGGGAAACAATGATTGAATTCACTTACGCTGAACGGCTTACCGGCAATTCTCGTCGGCATGAGCCGCAATACGGCACCGCCGCAGGAGAGCAGTGCACTCTCATCCTGGAACGCCAGAGGGCGGCGGAACTGGCGCAATGGAGAAATCGGATGATCCCAGTAGAGATGATTATCCACGAAATCGAACCGGTCACGGAGGACCGCCTGCTGCATCAGGCAACGATGGTTCTGCCCGGTCAGTGGCACCCGGAGTCCGATCGCCCGGAGTCGATGCGTACACTCCTCGTAAAAATCACGCCACGCCTCCTGAATGAAACAGGCGCGCAGCCGGGCACGTTCTCGGCCGGATACGGATGCGGCCTTCCGTTGTGCCAGAAACGCGGAGAACTTCTGTTCAAAGATATCTCGACGCGGCGATGCACGCCATTCAAAATCACGACACAAGGCGGTGGCACTGTCCTCGTTCAGAATGCTTACGCCAATCAGAGCCGGTTCCTCCCGGAGTGCCAGACCAGTATAAGGATTGACGTGAGAAAAGAGCTTTTCCCCGAACCGCAGCAGATTACTCCTGGCCTCAGGAGAAAGGATGAAGAACAGTTTCGCATCGTTGAACCGCAATTTTTTTCCGTCCGCGGTGGCGAAAGGACGTACGCAGTAGAGATCCATGGAGAGGTAGATGCCGCGATCCTTCAGGCATTTGATGAAATAATCCATGCGATCGAGCCACGCGGAGCGAAACATCAGCCCGGACGGATCAGCGGGATCCGCCAGAATTCCATCGAACAGATGAAGCCGGACGGCGTTATATCCGAGGGAGGCAAGCTGATCCGCGAACGCCGCAGCGTCTTTTTTTTCCGGGAAATTGGCATAGTAACTCAGACACGCGCCCAGAAAACGAACCGGCTGATTCGGACGGCGTTCAAAGCAGAATTTTCCGTTCCGTACCATGAGGAAACCGTATTTCCCCGCAGGAGCATCGGTGAAGCGCCCTCGGAAATCCAGGACTCCCGCAGGAATCACCGTCGGATCAAATGCAACCGGTTTCCACTCCGCATTTTCGACGACCGTACTCACGGGACAGCTCGGGATCCGATACTCCCGGTCCGAGAGAGTCGCCGCAGCGACAATCCAGATCGGATCCCCATCTGGAGCAGAACAAAATTCCACCGAGGCGATTTCCCCAAGTTCCGGATTCAGCCGAAATTTTGAGAGAAACAGACCAACCCGGGATCGGGTGGGCGTCCACGCAGACACCCCGATAAAGCCGTTTTTCATGTCATATCCGCCGGCCCAGTCCCCCACGTCGATCCCGCGGATCACCGGAATTTTCTGTTCGATGCCGCCGCGGCCGGTGACGATGACCGTTCCGATCTGCTGATTCGAACTGCCGACGCCCCAGCAGAGCGTGTGCATGAGATAAAGAAATTTACCCGTCGTCTTCGCCGGCAGGGCAAGTTTTGCCCGTTCCGCTCCCGACGGCAGTTTCGCACTCTTCATGACGAGCAAAGCCCTGCCGTCGACAGCCGGAGCAAACGGAATTCCGTGAAACAACAGCTTTCCACGCAACGGCCGCAGAAAATTCCGCCCGTCCTCGCTGCCCTGGTCGGACCACCCGCCCGAACCGTCGCCCGCGGTTTCGTCCTGCCATGTGCGATTTCCGATCCGCCTGATATCCAGCGGCATTCCCAGAGTCTCCAGCTTGAGGGAATGGCAGGTAAGCCGACCGGAAGCCTCCTGTATGCCGACTCCCAGTTCCAGCCGAGCAGCCGCGGGATTCACCAGAAAGGTCTTCTCGAACATTTTGTGCGAAAATGTGCCGACGGGAGAATTCAACGCCGCCCATTGGACAGCCCCATTGACCCACATGCGGCAGTTGAGTTTTCCTCCGTGCATCCCCTTCACCGTGCGGACAAGGTTCTCTCCGCTCCAGCTTCCGGAAAGCCGGACAATCCGCCCAACCCAAGTTTCCTTCGCAATCTCCTTATTGGTAAACACGGTTCCTGGTGTTTTCAGCTCTATCTGCAGCTCGCCGCCCGTAGAACGGGTGATTCCGGAGGCAGGCGACCACCCCGTTCCGTCACCGGGGATCTCCACCAGACTTTCCGCCATCAACAGCAATGGAGCAAAAGCAAGAAAAGCAAATTGTTTTCTCATAAGACCATTACCTCACATACGGTTTCCAATTGTTTCCGATTTCATACGCGTGGCGAAGTGTCACGTGATCTTTCGCCTCCACATGCAGATCAAAGAAAAGGACATTCGCCATCTGATTGTGCGCGTAGACAATACCGGTGACGGCCGTCGCATCTGCGACAGCCTCGTATAGTCTCCAGCAGCCGTGATTGGCCCCGCCCGCCTGTGAGTTCGTTTCCGCCTGCATCACCTTGGCGGAAGGCGTTCGAACCAGGTTGAACTTGTGAAGATACCAGCTCTCCTTCTGCAGAATTCTTTTACCGATGTCCCAACTCGCACCGGTCATACCGTAAAATGACGGTTTCGCCCAATCCGCCCACCTTGAGTACCCCGGATAATTTTCCGCTCTGTCATATCCATAATTCGCCACTTTGGGGCAGAGCGTGCGCAACGGGACAAACTCAATCCAGTCCGGAAGCGACGGGTCGCCGGCCCACATGCGAAAATAGTCCTTCAAGATCCAACCACCGGGATTCGTATACCATTGCCGCTTCCCCTCCTCCGCAAAGGGGAAGGTGTCGTTCGCCTGGCTGGTATAAGCGTGCATGACCATGCCGACATTTTTGAGATTTGCCATGCATTTCACCCCCATTCCACGTTCCCGCGCACGATTCAACGCCGGCAGCAGCAACCCGGCAAGAATTGCCATAACAGCTACGACGATAAGGAGTTCAATTAGAGTAAAACTTTTTCGCATGTCATCCTCCACATTGGACTATCGATTTCTTCATGGCGCCCCAGCCCCAACTAAACGGTTTCGGAACATCGCAAAAAGACGTTCAAGGGAAATAGCGTACCGTCATTTTGTCATCCAGTCCTCCTTTCAACTCACAGCGGAACAGCTTCAAGGTCTCTCCCGGTTCCCGTTCCAGGTTCCAACACTGCACTCGGCGAAAACATCTCCTTCTGAGGGCTGGAAAGCTCTGCACAGCTCCTTTCATACTATGAAGCCAACCCCTTGTCATGTCAAGAAAAAAGTTCTATGAAAACAGCTCCCTCTTCCGGTCACAATAGCGGCGGAACAGCGCGGCCGAACGAACCGCAGTTGCCGGATCCGGCAGGTAAAGGCGCCCGGGGCAAACCATCCGCTTCGCGGCCTCGTTCAGGTCGGCGAAGAGTCCGCACCCGACGCCCGCGAGCATCGCACAACCGAGCGTGCCGCACTCCGGGGACACACTCCGGCGCACCGGTACTTCCAGCAGGTCAGCCGCCATCTGCAGCCAGAGTTCCGAATCACTGCCGCCGCCGGTGACGCGGATCTCCTCCACCCTGCGTCTCCGCTTCGCCAGGAGCTCCAGCGCCTCACGGAAGTAAAGTGTGATCCCTTCCAGCGCCCCCCGCAGCAGTGAGGCGCGCGAATGGGAAAAGTTCAGATCACTGAAAAGTCCCTGCCCTCCTTCAAGATAGTCCAGCGGACCGGTTCCTGCGAAGAACGGCAGTACACAGGGTGTGCCGGAAGATACCGGGTCGATCTCTCGGAACATCGCGTCAAACACCCCCTCCTCCGGCAAATCCCGGTAGAACTCGCGCCGCATCCACTGGATCAGAGCTCCTCCCGAGGCATGGTAGAGAAAACTCACAAACTGCCCTGCCTCCACCCCCTCCTCAATATTGAGCTTCAGTGCCCGGAACGGAGATCCCTCGCCGGGATCATTATGCACCAGCACCAGACAGGCAAAGGTACCCAGCCCGAGCATCGCACCGTTTTCCCGACACGCCCCGGAGCCCAGCGCAGCGGCACACTGGTCGTGGGTTCCGGCGACCACCACCGTCTCCGGTGACAGATTGAGCTCGCGCACAAGTGCCGGCCGGATCCGGCCGAGCGGAACACCGGAGCGTTCCGGCGGCGGCAGCTTGCCGGGATCGATTCCGGCCGCGGCAGCGATGGATTCGCTCCATTCTCCTGCGGCGGAATCGTAGAGCAGCGTCCGTCCCGCCAGAGAACGGTTGCACACCGCCCGGCCGCACAACTGAAAGCCGACCAGATCCGCCCACGGCAGAAAACAGGCGCACTTCCGCCAGAGCTCCGGCTGTTCCTCGTGCAGCCACATCAGATGGGGCAGCGTGAATTCCGCCCCGGGGAACAACCCGGTGATCCGGTAGAACTCCGTCGCGGGGACTGCCGCCGTCAACCGGGCAAGAAACTCCTCTCCCCGGGAATCCAGCCCGGTCACCGAATCACCCAGAATGTGTCCCGCATCGTCAAACGGCACGACCGCTTCCCCCATCGATGCGGCACAGAGCGCCTCCACCGGATCGCTTCCTGCCACTTTCGAAGCGGCTTCCGCAATCACCTCGCGGATCTTCCGCCACACCTCCTCCGACGGCAGCACCACCCCGCCGGAATTGTCACGCTGAAGTTCGTATCGGCGGCGGGCACAGTGAATCATCTCCCCGTCGGCGCGAAAGACCGAAGCCTTGCAGCAGCTCGTACCGATGTCGATTCCCAGCAGACTCATGACCGGCTCCGGGCGAAATTGGCATAATTGAGCGTTTCAAGCACTTCCAGCATCATCTCAGACGCCTTGTCGATGGAGTCATAGAGATACTGCTTCGATTCGATTGCCTCGAACTCGTTTCCGCAGATGTTCTCGGCGTGTTCGAAGAGCCGGAACGCGGCGAACTTGCCCGCCTCGCGGGCGATCTTCGTCCACATGTTGACCCGCACTACCCCGTCACCGGCTAGATTTTCCATCTGGGAGCGGTTCAGCGACGAGGTCCCATGCAGTACCAGCATCGGGCGCCCCAGCGCCGCGGTCAGCGCCCGCGCCCGTTCGCGCAGATAGCGGACGTTGCCGCTGCCGGCCGACTGCTGTTCCGTGCCGAGATCGGCGACCAGAAAATCGACACCGGTCTCACGGACATACTCCGCCGCCAGTGTCGGATACGCATCCTCCGCCGTATTGCCGTGCCCTTCGTGCATGGCGGAAACGGTGAGCTCCTCCATGATTCCTTCGACCAGCAATTCCCGGCCGTAGTGTTTCACGTAGTCACGCGTCATCGCGATGTTCTCGTCACGCGGATAGACCTGCGCATCGAACATTGCCGAAGCGAGATATTTCGTCCCTTCGGTCAACGCCCAGAGGTCCCGCGACGGATCGGCATGATCGAGGTGCGGCAGCACCTGCACCCGGCCGTAAGGAGCATCCTTCGTTCCGCAGAGCAGCGCCAGATGCTCCATGATGCTGAGAAATCCAAACTTCGCATCCCCGGCCCGGGTCACCCGCTGCGCCTGCGGCATGTACGGATAATTGAAGGTCATTGCCACCGAAAGCGGAATTGATTCGACCTCATATTTGCGGCAGAACTTCTCTGCAGCAAGCAGGATCGCCTCGGTATTCCAGTGGCTCGCCGTGCAGAAGATCGGCATCGCCGCGCCGTGCTCCACAACCGAATCGAGCACCTTCCGCGCGGCGCGGCGTTCCGTAATCAGCGGCATGGTTCACCTCCGCATCCGGGTTTCGATCGCCGCAAGATCGGGCGTGGCCGGGTCGAACGCCACGTCGAGATAACGACAGGCTTCGGCAAACACCGGTGCGTAACTGCCGTACGCTCCGGCGATGTGATGGATGTAGGGACCGCGGACCAGCTTCTCCTCCCAGAGCGGCCAGTCCTCAACCTCGACGTATCCGTAGGTTCCCTGATTGAAAGGTCCGTCGATGATTTGTCCCTCGCCGCAGAAGAGCGAATACTCCCCGCCGATGCCGTCGAAACGAATCAGACTCACCTCGCCGCCGCGCAGCCTCCACGAACAGACACCCGGCGCATGACTGGGAAGCACGAAATGGCGTTCCACCCGACGCGCTCCTTCCGCCAGCTCCGGGGGAAACGGTCCGCAGTGCCAGAGAAGTTCCGCGTTGTCGTTTTCCGGATGGCGAATCGTCAGGTCGGCCAGAAAGGTCGGTTGCGGCGTCAGCGTCGCACTCTGCAGCAGAAGAGAGCTGATCGCGCCGTGAATGTCCGCCTCACAGGCCAGCGGGAACCCTTCCCCCGCCAGTATCGCGTTGACGAAACAGCTGCAGATGCCCAGCTCCTCCTGCAGTGAATCCCAGCACTGGATGGCGGCGGCGGACAACCCTTCCTCCGTCCGCCACCGGTCGATCGCCAGCTTCAGCGCGGCGAGCCGCTCCACTGTGCCGTCGTCACAGGCGGAGAAGTCGGCTGTGGCGCGAAAACGCGCCGCCTCCGCCCGCCAGGCTTGCGACGGAGCAGCCAGCACCCGCCTTACCTCCCGTACCAGCGTGGAGAGATCCAGCGGAATCGTCTGAATTCCAAACCGCTCCAACAATTCTCCCTCATTGACGATCACCGAATAAAAATCGCGCGGCCGTGTGCCGATCTGGCCGATCCGCGCCCCCCGGAAATGTTTCACCACATTCGCCGCGGCCAGAAAATTGAGAAATCCCCGTTCGAATATCGAATCTTCCGGCGATGAATTGACGATGTAGGTGAAGGGAACTCCAAAGCGCCGCAACACCTTGCCGGTGGCGAAAAGACCGCACTGGGTGTCGCGGAGCCGGCTGCCGTCCGGCTCCGGCGCCGCATCGCGCGGCCCCCACAGAAGAAGCGGACGCCCGATTTCGCGGGCCGCCAGCGCCACCGCGCCCTCGCTGCCGAAATTGCAGTGCGGAGCAAATACCGCATCCACCTCCGCCGCCCGGAAACGCCGCGCCGCCTCCAGCGCCTCACGCTCCGTAATCAACAGCGCCTCATCGTTCAAACCATCCAGGCCGACGATTTCAAGCTCCGGAACAAGCGCGCGCAACTTCTCATGTATCAGAAACTTCTCCCGGTTGGACTCCTCCTTCGAAAAAAACACCCGCCGTGTCGGCAGAAAACCCAGTTTGAATTTTTCGCGCATCGCTCAACCCTCCCTTTTGAAGTTGTCACGTGTCAATTATACTACAAAAAATGTCACGTGTCAATATTCCTTCGAAAATATTTCTCGAAAAAAAAAGGAGTCGCTCCGACGAACCGGGAAAAAAACAGTTTCGACGGCTTGTCAATCGCCCGGGGGGAGTGTATATTTATATTACACGAAAGTTCGGCAAAATCAACGTGAGCAAGGCAATGGCAGACGCAGAAGTTACGATCCTCATCCCCAACTATAAAACTCCGGAAATGACCCGGCTCTGTCTGCGGCTGTTGCGCCGCCACACCGATCTTGAGCGCGTACAGGTGGTCGTCATCGACAACGATTCCGGCGACGCGTCGCTCGATTATCTGCGCGGCGTCAACTGGATCCGATTGATCGAACGCCCGGAGGCCGCGAAGGAAAAGGGGCCCGAGATGCACGCCCGCGCCCTGGATCTCGCGCTCAAGGAGGTGACCACCCCCTACGTGCTGGTGATGCATACCGACACACTGATCTGCAATGACGGCTGGCTCGATTTTCTGCTCGGAAAAATCTCCGGAGACGAAACCGTCGCCGGAGTCGGAAGCTGGAAGCTGGAAGAGCCGCCCTCCGCATTCAAGCAGTTCGGCAAGAAGATCGAGAGCCTCCTGCGCCGGCTTCTCGGGAAGAAAACAAAGGTTGAAGAGCGGTATCTTCGCAGCCACTGCGCCCTCTACCGCACGGAACTTATCCGGAAGCGGACCAACGGCTTCTTCGACGGCGACACCGCCGGCCATTCGCTCCACCGGATGCTGGTGCAACAGGGGTACAAAATGCGGTTTCTGGAGTCGCAGGAGCTGGGCCGCTATCTTCGCCATCTCAATCATGCGACGATGATTCTCAACCCGCAGCCGGGCGACAGGAAAACTTCAAAACCTTCGGCACGCCGCCGCCTGCAGCGGCAGCTCGATGAACTCGATTACCGGAACGTTCTCGCCGATTCCACTCTGGACCGGATCTGAACGCCCGGGAACAAGGAGCCGGTACCATGAGCCAAACCCTGGAACTCGATCCGGTGTTCAGCCGGGAATGGGAAGGGAAAGATCCCTTCACCGAACTGGAAAAAACCGAGGGGGAGATTTTCCGGCAGGTCAAGAGCCGCCGGACCTTCCGGTTTGAAGTCGATGGGCACGGTTACTTCGCCAAAGTACACCGCGGCGTCGGCTGGCGGGAGATCTTCAAGAACCTCCTGATGGGGAAGCGCCCGGTGCTCAGCGCCGCCAACGAATACCGGGCAATCCGCCGACTGGAGGAGCTCGGCGTGGATACCATGACCATCACCGCCTACGGCTGCCGCGGCTGGAACCCGGCAAAGCTGGAATCCTTCCTCGTCACCGCCGAACTTCCCGATATGGTCAGTCTGGAAGATTACTGCCGCGACTGGCGGGAAAATCCGCCTCCGTTCCGCCGCCGGATCGCCATTGCCGCCTCACTCGCCGAAACAGTCGGCGCCATGCATCGCGGCGGCGTCAATCACCGCGACTGTTACCTCTGTCACTTCCTGCTCGACCGCGCCACGGAGGAGACACCCCTGCCCCGGCTGCACGTCATCGATCTCCACCGCGCCGAAATCCGGCCGTCCGTTCCGTTCCGCTACCGGGTCAAGGATGTGGCGGGGATCTATTTTTCTGCCATGGACTGCGGACTCACCCGTCACGACCTCTTCCGATTTATGAAAAACTACACCGGGAAAACGCTCCGGGAGACGCTGCGGCAGGACCGCACGTTCTGGCGCCGGGTGGAACGCGCCGCCCGCAGGCTCTATGCGAAGGAGTTCGGGCACCCGGCGCCGCGCGTCGCCTGACCGCAAGTTCAACGTGCCCGGGAGCTCTTCTCCGGCGGTTTCAGAGCGATCACAACCTGATAACGCCCCCGGGCAGCGGGAACGGCGGAACCGTATTCCAGACGATACAGCGCCTTTTTCCCCCCCTGAGAACGCTCGGCAAGCCTCTGTGCGGAAACAGTCAATCCGGCAACATCGGTGGAGACATCAAATCGTAGCGTATCGTTCTCGCCGGAATTTTTCCCCAGATTTACAAAGGGCGAAAATCCCACCAGAGCAGAGGTGAACACGCCCGGTTTTTTCAGTTGAAACTCATCGGTGATCGTCAGCACCCGTCTGCCGCGGCAAAACTCAAAGCTCCGGACAAGGCTCTTCAATCCCGCCTTCTCCGGATAGGCCTTCGTCAAATCCAGACGGAAAAGCACAATCTCCGCGCTCTCCTTGAACTGCAATATGTCGGCGCGAAACCGGCGCCCCGCGCCCTGTACGCATCCATTGACCACCGGCACCGGATGCCCCCAGGAGGAGGCCAGCTTCCATTCGTAGCGCCTGCCGGAGTTGAAATATCCCGGCCCCACCTGCGGATACCCGGGATCTCCCAGAACGATCCGGCCGTCGTAGCCGATGCAGAAGGAGCCGAGGTCATTGTGATTGTGATCCTCGAAGTTGTGTCCGCCTTTTGCCGCGAAACTGAATTTCGGCCCGGAAGCGTCATCCCGGCAGACCAGAACCGCCGGCTGCCGGAACAGAGTGGTCAGGGGAACCGTGTCCCGCCGTTCAGGCCGGAAGCCGCGGATCTTGTCCAGCAGCAGCTGACGCCCGATGTCTTCGCTCAGAAAGAGTCCATGGCCGGCAGGCCACCCGTTCTGCCAGTCCGCCTTGAAATTGGCCTTGTTGCTCAGGTAATCGATCTGGGCGAGCAAGTAGACCGGCATGCCATCCGCCCTGCCGTCGGTGCCGCTGTCGGCGAAATGCGGGTAAAGGTTGTGATCCATGGCGTAGGTGAGCGGATACAGCATCATCTTTTCCAGCTTCGCGGAAGGGGCGAGCAGATCGAGTTTCCCGCGGGTCCCCCGGCGGAGCAGTTCGGCGCAATCCAGAAAGCGGGAAAACCCCATGTCGTAGTATCCCGCACCTTCGACGATGTAGCCGTCTTCGGAAAAGGCTCCCGTGTAATACCGGAGCGATGCCTGCGCATTCGCGTACAGAATCGCTCTCTGCCGCTTCGGCAGCATGACATCGGCGGCGTGGAGTACGCCAATCCAACAGAAGGGATTCCAGTTTGTGGTGGCTCGCAGCCAGTTGAAACCGCCGATCTCGGAGGCTTTCCGGGCGGAACAGGCGTGGAGCATGTAGTCAAAACACCACGTCTGCAAGCCGTCGCGAATCGCCCTGCGGATTTCCGGAGAAAGTTTTTCCCCGAGAATCCAGTCCACCTCCGCCAGATCGCGAATCTGCCGGGCGGAATGCAGATCGACGCCGTGCGCCCGGGCGATTCCGAGATCGGGCGTCGTCCACGCCGGCTGATTGATCCGCCGTTCCAGATATTTGGTCAATTGCGGCAGATAGCGCCCCCGGTTCTCCTTTGCCTCCATGATGGTCATGCAGCAGATTCCGCGGGAGAGTTCAAGATTCCCCGGCAGATCGTAGGGTTTCGTCGCGTCTAGCTCCGGAACCTTTCCGGTCCGGTGTTGTTCCGCCCGCCGCCGGATATGGCTGCTGGCCGGATAACGCTCCCAGAACGCCCGGTCGGAGACGGGGCGGCTCAGACCGCGATTGGCGTCGGAAAGCATCGCCTCGACGGCATCGATCTTTGTTTTTCCAACTCCGAGCCAGTTGGTTTCCGCCGCGTCCGCCACGGCCAGAACTGCGAAAGCAAAAATTGCACCGAGTATTTTCAGCAAATTCATGGGAAAAATTTCCTTCCACTTGTTCGTTGCTTCGCGGGATTGGAATCAGGAACAGTCAGATTCCGCCGCTCCTGAGCCGCCATCCGACCAATCGGTCTTCCCGTTTCCCTGTTCCGAATCAGAACCCGATGCCGTCGAGACACCAGTTCTTCTTGCTGATGTCGGTACGGCCCTGCGGCTGCCAGTACCCGTCATAAGTTCCGCGCTTCAAAGACCTGGTTCCCCCGTCCAGCCTGGCGAAAACGGAACCGCGGTTATGCCCATCGGTAAAGACGCCGAGCGTATTTCCGAAGGGGCTGTAATGAGTCGTCGTCCAGCCGAAGGAAAGATTGTTGGTCGACCAGGTGCCCGCCTTGTTGCGCAGCAGGCCGATCAATGTGCCGTCCGCGACTCGTGAAAATCCAACGTTGACGCAGCTGAACAATATGACGGAAACATTTTTCACGGCGGAAATTTTCTTCCCGCCGGGCGCACACCGGTAGCCGAAGTCAAGCTCCGCTTTCCGGGCCGGATAATTCAGCGCATAGGAGAGAGCAGCGGCCTCATTCTTCCGGACCAGCGTGTCGGAAGGACAACGGTATACCTTCTCGTTCTTTCCCAGATAGTCGAAAAACTTGTACTGCCAGCGGAGTTCCGCGCCGCCACTTTGATCCAGCTCATCCGAAACGATGAAATCATTGGAATCCCCCGAATACATGCCGGATGCGGTCCCGATCTGTTTCATATTCCCCAGACAGGCGGTGGCCCGCGCACTCTCCCGCGCCTTGTTCAAGGCAGGAAGCAGCATCGCCGCCAGAATCGCGATAATCGCAATAACTATTAATAACTCTATTAACGTAAATACAGTACGCTCTTTCTTCATGCGCCGGCGATGTACTTTGCGGATCCGCTCAGAAGAAGGAACTGGCGATTCGCTTTTCCCGGAATGACTCATCCGCATAAAAATACTCATTGGTTTTCGCTCCTTTCTTTTGTAGTGAAATCCACCGGGACCTTTATTTGAACCGTTTCCGTACTTCCTTCGATCAGTGAAAACATCTTCTCCATCGCCTTCAAACCGATCTCCACATCGTTGGTCAACGCCGAAATGTAGTGGTCCGACGGCAGCCGGGTAACCCGCTGCCCGTCAAAGCTGCCGACCTGCACCGGCAGACGGTGCGCCTCGATATACCGGACGGCTCCGCGCGCCAGCTGCGGAGCCGTCGCCAGCACCGCATCGAATTCACCTTGATCAAGCAGTTCTGCCGCCAACCTTTCTCCATCGGTCTCAATATAATCGCTGTAACGAATCGCCGACTCCTCCAGCAAGAGCCCGGCGCGTTTCATTCCGGCGGAAAGCTGCGAAATAATCGACGTATCCTGCATGCCCGCCAGCCAGCAGAAACGACGACACCCCTGCGCTTTGAGCCGACTCACGACTCCGTACGCCGACTGCTCATAGTCACTGGCCACGTAATGCAGAGGCTCGTCGGGAGAAAAATCCGGTGTCGACGTAAGGAATATGCGCGGCTGCGTCAATTCCACCAGCTCCTGCCAGTACCCCTCCGATCGGTGCGCCCCCCAGATCAGCAGGCCATCCACGAAGCCGGAACGGAACATCCCGGCATAACGATTTCCCTCCTTGTACTCCGGACGGTTGAACAGCAGCAGCAAATTGTATGAAGTCGTACTCAGTGCCCGTTCGATTCCACTTAGAATTTCCACGAAATGTGTATCGTGAAACACATTGTGACCCATCTCATCCTGCGGAGGAACCAACAGTCCGATCACCTGACTGCGTCGCTTGAAGAAACGCTGCGCATTCACGTTCGGCACATAGTTGAGTTCCCGCGCGGCCTCCCGTACCTTCCTACGCGTGCCTTCTGGAATCGCCAGTTCTCCCGTCGGATCATTCAACACCTTCGATACGGTACAGGTACTCAACCCGACATAACGGGCCAATTCACGAATCGTACAGTTCTTTCCGCGCTTTTCCATAATACAGCCAGATTAACACGTTAACTTAACACGTTATTATTATACCTGAAACAACAGCGAAAGTCAATAGCCGAACGTAAAATTTTAAAAAAAAACTTTCCATCGACTTCGCGCACAGGCACGAAACACGGAAAACCGGGGGAATTTTCCACACCGAAGACAGTGACGTCAAAATAAAATCAACGGTGAAAAGCCGCGTACTCTCCCTGAGGGGCAGTCTCGCGTTCCAGCTGTTCGAGGAATCGCAGCGCCTCTTCCCGGCAGGTGCCGCACATCTCCTCGGACGGGCACAGGGAAGAACAGACCGCCGGGCGCTCCGGACACCCGAAAAGACGGCAGCGCAATTCGGAGTCCAGATTGACACACGGCACCCCGGCCGGCTTTCCCTCCGGCATCCCGGGAATCGGCGATGAGATCGACGGCGCAATGCAGCAGGCGCCGCACCCCTGGCGACACTTCACGATTCCGCATCCTCCCCATCCTCTTCGGTCAGGGAGGCGTGGACCCCGATGACGAATTCTCCGCGCCATTCGCGCTTCCCGGCCAGCGCGGCCAGTTCCGCGGCGTTCCCCCGGATCACCTCTTCATGCAGCTTGGTCGCTTCCCGAATCACCGCAACCTGCGCCTCCGGGCCGACCGCCTCCGCCAGCTCCGGCAGAGTCCGGGCAATCCGATGCGGCGATTCGAAGAAGAAGACGGTCTTCCACTCGCTCCGGATCGATTCAAAAAACTTCCGGCGACGTCCCGATTTCACCGGCGGGAACGCCAGAAAGGTGAATTTATCCACCGGCAGCGCCGATGCCGTCACCGCAAACGTGAGCGCCGACACCCCCGGAATCACCTCCGGCTCGATTCCGGCCCGGACCGCTTCGCGCATCAGAAAAAATCCCGGATCCGCCAGCGACGGAGTTCCGGCATCCGAGACCGCCGCCACCGACAGCCCCCCGAGAATTTCCGAAATCAAACCTTCGGCCTTGCGATGTTCGTTGAACGCGTGAAAACTCATCAGCCGCGTGTGAATGTCAAAGTGCGCCAGCAACTGCCGCGTGTGACGCGTGTCTTCCGCAGCGATCAGGTCGACGCTGCGCAACACCTCCAGCGCGCGCAGCGTGATGTCATTCAGATTCCCGATCGGCGTGCCGACCAGATAAAGTTTCCCGGAACAATTTCCGTTTCCCTGCCGGATCTCCATTGCAAAATCCCATCCTGTGGTGTACACTATGCAAACGAAACAGCGAGGCAGCCATCTTGGATCACGACAACCGCGAACGCCTGGTAAAATTTCTCAGCTCAGCCGGAGCCGCCTCCCGCCGCGCAGCGGGTGAACTGGTCAAATCCGGCCGGGTCACCGTCAACGGTCGCACCATTCTGGAACCCGGAGCGCGAATCTCCGCCGCCGACCTGGTCACTCTGGACGGCACTCCGGTCCGCCAGCCGGAAAAACGGCTCTACCTCATGCTCCATAAACCACGCGGCTATGTCTGCACCAACAACGATCCCCACGCAGAACGCAAAGCCGTCGATCTCATCCGGCTTGACCCGCCGGTGCGTCTCTTCTCCGCCGGACGCCTCGACAAGGAGAGCGAAGGCCTGATCCTGTTTTCCAACGACGGGGCGTATGTCGAACAACTCACCCATCCCCGTCATGAAATTCTGAAGCAGTACCATGTCCGGATCACCCGCGACCTCACCGCACCGGAACTCGAACGCATCCGCGCCGGAATCGCCGACGACGGCGATATCCTCCGGGTCAGAGCCATCGACCGGATCGGCCCCGCATACTACCGAATCACCCTCAACGAGGGGAAAAAACGGGAGATCCGCCGCATTACCGCCGCAGTGGGCGCCCCGACCCTGCAACTGAAGAGAGTCCGGGTCGGCGGGCTGGAGCTCGGCTCCCTGCCTCCAGGACGGTGGCGTATGCTCACCCCGGAAGAGGTCACTCTTTCGCTGAAACCGAATTGACCGCCCGATCAGGCGTCTCGGGAATCGCAGGAGGAGCAACAGGAACCACCTTCGCCCGGTCACGGGTTCCATCTGCGGGCGTAAGATCGGGAATCGGCGCCTCCGTCGTCTTGTCCGCTTCTGCCGACGCACGTTTCTCCGAGGTTTCTTCGGTCGTCATTTCCGTTTCCGGCCGGGCCGGCTCTCCGGTCGATTCGAGTTCCTCAAGTTCCCGGCCACGCTCCGCCAGAATCCTGGCCAGCTCCACCCGGTTCTTCAGAAAAAGCGCCTTGACCTCGATTTCCACCCGGGAGCGTTCCTCTCCCCGTACCGAAGTCACCTCGCTGCCGAACGTGTTGACCGCACGAAAACTTCCATCCGCCGAAAGGTTGCCCGGATTGAGCCGCACCGATCCCGGCGGCGAGAAATCCGAATTCACGATCGTGTAGGTCCCGACGTGAATCCGCTCTGTGCTGATCAGACATACCGCATCCGCTCCCGCCTCACGGGCGGAATCAAGCAGCTTCTCCTGGATGTCGTAGCCAAGCGTACCGTCGGGCGCTGTGAGCGTCGCACGCCCGATGATCCGGTATTCCCCCGGAGGCACTTCCGCCCGGTTCTGGAACAGCGCCACCGGACGCGACTGCGGCGTCGGTTCGAACTCCTGACCGATATATTCCAGATCGATGCAGCCGGCGGCCACCAGGCTGATTCCGGCGGCAAGCACCGCAAAAATATGCCGCCGGCTCATTTGCCGTCCCCCGTGTCGGTTTTGATCCGTTTCAGATTGAATTCCCACACCTGCCCCCGGCGGATCTTGCGGGCGTAGAATTCCGCGTTTCCATGCCGGTATACGTCGCCGACTTTGGGCTGCCGTTTCAACATTCGGGCAAACCAGACCGAAACCGGTTCGGCACGCCGCGGCAGATTCAGGTGGGTGTCGCGGGTAAGCAGCGTCATCGGAACGCCTCCGCCTACCACCCAGACAAATTCACTCGGCGAATAGAAAGTCCGCGGCAGCGGATCGAACTCGTCATCCAGATCCCCCAGCAGCTCCTCGACGATATCCTCCAGCGTCACCAGTCCCAGCGTCTGCCCGGATGCCGGATCGCGGACGATCGTCATATGGCAGTGCTGCGTGGCAAAACGCTCCAACAGTTCCGAGGCCGTATCGTCCGGCTCGGCAAACGCGATCGGGCGGAGAATGTCGGTGAGATTCATCGCTCCGGGATGCGCCCGGAACGTCGCCACCAGCTCCTTGAAGTTGACGTACCCCAGCACCTTGTTGCGGTTGCCCGCTTCACAGACCGGGTAACGGGTGTGAAAATCGGTCCCGGTCGAGGCAATCGCCTCCGACAGCGTCTGGTCCGAGGAGAGGAACGAGATGTTTTCCGCCGGAAGCATCACCATGCGGGCCGTCCGTTCCGAAAGCCGCGGCACCGCTTTGATGATCCGCTCCTGCCGGGTCGAAATCACCTGCGAACTGCGCGCCAGCGCCGCCAACGCCGAAATCTCGTCCGCCGTACTCGGCTGTACCGGACGACGCCGCTCAAACGGACGATTGATGAAGTGAGTGAGCTTGATCAGCGGCATGAAGAGAAAAACCGCCACCTGCAGCGGACGCGCCGCCACCGCCATCACCCGGAGGTTGAACCGCACACCGAGCGTCTTCGGCAGAATCTCCGTGTACTGCACCATCAACAGTGTGAACACGAGCGAAAACACCCCCATGTACTGGCTGCCGAAGGTTGCCGCGAGGCTCCCGCCCGCCACCGCCGCACCGATGGTATGGGCGGCGGTGTTGATGATCAGAATCACCGCGATCGGTTTGTCGATATCCCGTTTCAGCGATTGACAGATCTGCCCTGCCTTCGGGGAACGCTGACGTAATTCCGCCAGCTGGCTCGGCGTAATGCTGAGAATCGCCGCCTCCATGAGAGAACACAAGTTCGACAGGATCATCGCCAGAGCGACACTACCGAAAAATAAAAACCAAGCCTCCAAAATTTAACTCACTTCCGCCCGTCCGGGCTGTTTTTTACCGGCGGAACCGTCTTCTGCTCCACCGCGGCTTCCGCCTGTTCTTCCGCGATCTTCGCCTTGAGGATCGCCACCATCGCCGGCGGGAAAATCTTGAGGCAGTTCTCCACCACAGATCTCTTCATCTCCGCATATGACGGCAGCTTCGTACGATCCTCCTTGCCGAGATCGGCCGCGTATTTCGTGTAGATATACCGCGCGATCCGCTCATTGGCGATCGCCGCATCCTGGTCGTTGTAGACCATGTAGTTGATGCTCCGGAAAATCAGACCGCTGATGATTTCACTGGCCTTCTTGACCGCCGCATCACGCACATCCTCCGCCCACTCATCCATGATGAAGGCTTCGATGTTCGGATGCTTCTTCCCATCCTCCTTGATCAGCTTCTGATAGTACTCCTCGGCTTTGGTGAATTTGCCGTAGTTGTAGAGAATCGTCACCGCCTCTTTCATGAAGTTGATCCGCGCACTCCGGAAGGTTGACGCCGAATTCCCCTTGTCGAAGGTCTCCTGCGCCTTCACATAGGTGTCGAACACCGCATCCACCAGCGCCAGATTCGGCACCACGATGATGCTCTCGAAGCTCCTGTCGTCGATCATCAGCAGTTTTCCGGCGCGGAACGCTTCATAGAGCGACTGGGTGATGATCCGGTTGCAGTCCAAATTGACATGCCCGGGAGTCCGCTTGAGCCCCAGCGTCGCCCAGTAGATCGCCTGTGACTCCGGCACCCGCCAATCCATCAATCCGTACTTCTCGTTGATTTCGACGATCAACGCAGGATCCAGTTTGAGCGAACGGCGCAGATACTCCGCCCGGAAGAAATCGGTCAGCTTGCCGACCAGTGTCGATTCCGCTCCCCCGAGAAGGCTCACCAGCTTTTCCGGCAGCGCGGCAGGTTCCGACGAGCGGAACGCATTGTACACCGCATCGAAATCCTCATACCCGGCCTCCTTCGCCGCCTGCCAGAACCGGTGGTCCGGCGGATAGGCCTTCCGAAACGCCTCTTCACTCGCGGGAGCGGCGGCCAGAGCCTTCCAGTCCGGATTGCCGGTCCCGACGATGTTGGTCATCTGAATGGCCAGCCGGTTCTTGTAATACAAGTTGGCGTCGTCCATGATGTTGCCGAGCTTGTGCTGGAAGATCCACGCCAGCTCCTTGTAGAGCAGCGGGTCCTCAGGATTGTATTCGATCGCCTGATCGCGAATCAGCTTGATTCCCTCGTTGACCCAGCGCCAGCGGTCAGCGAAACTCGAACAGGTCACCGAGATGTTGTAGGCCATGTTCCACGCCAGATAGGCGGTCGCCCCGGAGAAGGTCGGCTGGAGATCGGTGATCCAGCGTGCCAGCTGCACCATCTCAAAGTAGTTTCCCTTCTCCTGCAACGCCCCGGCCCGCAGCCAGAGCAGGTCCGCAACCAGTCCGCGGAAACTGCCGAGCGCCACCGTGGTGAAAACTACCATGGGCGGCGCATTCTTGATCTGCCCGGTGAAGCGCAGATTGTACTGCGCAACCTGCGTGTCGAGCCGTCTCTCCACCCGGCTGATTCCGAACAGCAGCGCCAGCGAAACCAGCACCAACACAAAAAACATGACGATTGTACGAAATCTGCTCATTTGCGTATCACCAATCCCAGTTCACGACGCCGGTAGAAGTAGATGCCCAGCGCAAACAGAGGCAGCGCCCGGCAGAGGAAGTAAAACCACACCACCTGCCAGATGGAACTCCATTCGATCAACTCCCCGTTGGCAACCAGCGATGTCGATTCAAATGCCTGCAGCGGGATCACAATCCAGAGCAGGACCTTGGCGATGCTCTGCGCAAACTGATCCGCAGCTCCGCTGATATAGCTCATTCCGCTCATCAGAATCGCAAACGTGCCGAACAGCAGGTAGGACACCACCACGAAGATCGCGGTCGGCAGCGACAGAAATCCGCCGAATGCACACCCCAGTCCGGAAAGGATCAGCAACTCCAGCGCGATCATCAGAACCGCCCGCAGATAGTTGCCGAAAAATCCGCAAACCTCCACCAGCAGCTTCGGCCCGTCCGCAGGCTGAAAATATTGCGTCTCACCCTTGTCGTCGAAATTGACGTAGCTGATCAGAACCGTATTGTCCGGCGTAACCACGTTCCACGCGGGAGGAATCACCTCCTCGTGAAATTCACCGGACATCACCTGCCGCGGCCCGTCGGAAAGCGCATAGAAATAGACTTCGTAACCGCTCTGCGCCACCGGATCGAACACGCTCGTCGCCTTGCTCTTGTCAACCACCCGCGGCACCCCCACCTGCCACCAGGAACGGGTCATGCGCTGCCCCTCCGATGCGACCTTCCCGATGTAGGGCCGGTAACGCAGAAACAACGGCTTGCCTTTCGACTCCGGAACATTGTGGTAAATCCAGCCGCGCGAAGTGTTGTGTTTGACCTCCGATCCGGCGGAAACCAGTTCACGCCGCGCATCGTCGAACATCTTCTCCTGCGTCGCCGGACTGGTGTCGACTCCCAGCCCGCGATTGCGCAGATTTTCAATCCGCTGCCGGACCAGCTCCCGAGTCGCCTTGTCGTAATCCGGCACCTGCGGCCAGAAAACCCGGCGACCGACCAGCACTTCATTCCGGATTCTCTCCCGCTCCTCGGCGGAAAACTCCTGCTGATTGTACTTGTACAGGATGATAAAGTAAATCGACAGCGTCGCCACCGCCAGAAGCACCAGATGGATCAGGTTGACCCCCACCCATTTCGCCAGCCAGATGGTGATTCGCGAGACCGGCTTGGTCACCACCATGTGCAGCTGATAATTATCCACATCCTGCGTCATGACGAAGCAGCCGAGCCAGACCGACGAGAACGCCAGCAAATAGCTCACTGCGGAAAGACTGTAGAGCAACGAGATCCGAATGAACCCGCGCGCCGTACCGTCCCCGCTGACCGTGCCGGGTATCAGCACCACCCCCAGCAGCAGCAACAGCAGCAGCAGCTGAAAGATGTGCGAACGGATCGCGTTCCGGAACGTCAGCCTTACGATTGCCCAGAAAGCCTTCATTTGCGGTTACCCAGAATGTCGTTGAGCTTGGCGTTGACTTCGTCCAGCTTCTTCTCTTCAACCGTTTCCGCCGGAGGAGGCGGAGCAACCGGCTGCGGTTTCTCCCCTTCGGTCAGCACTTCCAGCTTTTCGGAGAGATCAGCCGCCTTCTCCGCTGTCTTCTCCGGCACGGCGGCCGGCTCCGGAGCGGCCGCCGGAGCCTTGACCTCTTGAATCAGCGTTTCGAGCACCGCGCTCGACTCATCGCCTTTGGCCAGATATTCCGCGATTTTTCCGCCTCCGACCACACCGGCGGTTTCGACACTGTCGGACTTCGCCCTTGCAATCACATCGAGGAAAAATTCTTCCAGCGTCCGCCGCGGATGATCGATGCGGAAATTTTCACCATCCAGGTTGGAGCGCAACAGCTCCACCAGCCGCGCCATCGCCGCCGGAGGCAGCGCGGGCGTCGTAATCCGGTTTTCATCCGTGACGGTCAGAAGTTCATTCAAACTCCCGGTCGCCCGAATCTTACCGCCGTAGAGGATGATTACACGGTCGCAGATGTCTTCGATATCGCTCAGCAGATGGCTGGTGATCACCACCGTCTTGCCACGCTTCTTCAGTGCAAGAATCAGATCCTTGACCTCTTTGCAGCCGAGGGGATCCAGACCGCTGGTCGGCTCATCGAGAATCAGAAAAGCAGGATCGTTGATCATCGCCTGCGCCAGACCGATCCTGCGCGCCATCCCCTTGGAGAACTCACCGACACGGCGGCGGCGGGCATGCGCCAGCCCCACCATTTCCAGCAGCTGATCGATCCGGTTGCGCCGATCTGCGCGGGAAAGATTGAAGAGCGCCCCGAAAAAATCCAGCGTCTCTTCCGCGGTCAGATATTTGTAAAGATAGGAGTCCTCGGGCAGATAACCGATCTCCCGTTTGGTCTCCACCGCGCGGGGCGACCGCCCCATCACCGAGAGCCGCCCGCCGGTCGGATACAACAGCCCGAGCAGCATCTTGACCGTAGTCGATTTGCCGGAGCCGTTCGGCCCCAGCAGTCCGACCACCTCCCCGGGATTGATCTCAAAGTCAATATCGTTCACGGCCTTCGCCTTCGGCCGCCCCCAGAAGTCGCGAAACTCCTTGGTCAGCCCGACGGCCCGGACGATCGGTTCACGTTGCTCAGCCATGATATCTCAAAATCCTCGCTGCTTGATTTGCATTGTCGTTTCCGTTCAGTATTCCGGTTCGTCACCGCCCTCTTCAAGCGTCAGCTCCTCGCCGATACGCACCAGGCGGGCACTGTTGAAGATGATGATAAGCGTGCTGCCCGCGTGGAGCACCGCAGCCCAGATCGGCGTCATCCAGCCGAACACCGACAACACCATGCCGCCGAAGACAAACAGCATTCCGAACAACAGATTCTGGTTGATCACCATCCGTGACTTGCGCGACAGGTAGACCAGCATCGGAATCCGACGCAGGTCGTTCGTCATCAACGCAACTGACGCACTGTTGATCGCAATATCGCTGCCGATTGCGCCCATCGCGATGCCGAGATCACCCGCCGCCAGCGCGGGAGCATCGTTGACACCGTCGCCGACCACCGCAACCCGCGCAGTCTTCTTGATGTTCTCCACGAACTCCACCTTGCCTTCCGGCAGGCACTCGCTGCGAAACTCATCGATCTGCAACTGCGCCGCAACCGATTGCGCCACCGAAGGCCGGTCGCCGGTCACCATCGCACAGAACCGCACGCCGAGACGGCGCAGGTCGGCAATCATCGCCGGAGCTTCCCGACGGAGCTTGTCGCGGAAACCGATCCAGCCGAGGACCACGCCGTCGCGGGAAACGTAAACCACACTCATGCCTTCGGTCTCGTCGCTGTCATGCTCCGGAACCGCCACTTTCATCTCGCGCATCCAGTTTGCACGACCGATCAGACAGGGAACCCCGTCGATTTTCGCGGAAACACCTTTACCCGGCGCCTCCTGGAACTCCTCGGCGGTGCCAAGTTCCAGCCCGGCCTCCGCGGCCAGCTTCTGAATGGCAACCGCCGTCGGGTGGTTGCTGTAACGTTCCGCAGAACCCGCGACGCGCAGAAGTTCGGCCGGAGAAACCTCGCCGAACGGATTGAGCTTGACCACCGACAGCAGTCCGTCGGTCAACGTGCCGGTTTTGTCGAAGACGAAGGCGGTCAACTTCGACGCCAGTTCCAGATGGCTGACGTTCTTAATGAAGATGCCGAGCCGCGCGGCGGCGGCAACCGCGGCAACCACCGCCGTCGGCGTCGCCAGCACCACCGCACAGGGACAGGCGATCACCATCAGCGTAATCACCCGGCTCATGTCACCGGTCACCCCCCAGGTGACACAGGCGAGCATCAGCACCACCGGCGTATAGTAGCCCGCATACCGGTCGATGATCCGCACCACCGGCGTACGGCTCGCCTCCGCCTGGAGAATCATATCCTTGACCCTGCCCAGCGTGGTATCCTCTCCGACTTTGGTAACCTCCAGATCGACCAGACCGGTCAGGTTCTGGGTACCGGCGAAGACGTCGCTGCCCACATACTTCTCCACCGGCAGCGATTCGCCGGTGATCGACGCCTGGTTGACCGTGCTCTCGCCGGAGACAATACGAGCGTCCACCGGAAAGTTTTCACCCGGCCGCACCCGGATGCGGTCCCCGATCGCCAGATCGGTCACCTGCACCTCAATTTCCTGATCCCCTTCAAGCCGCCGCGCCGTATTCGGCGTGAGTTTGATCAGCTCTTCAATCGACCGCTGAGCCCCGCTGGCGGTTCTGGTTTCGATGATGATCGTCAGTAGCAGAAAGAACGCGATAATGCCAGCCGTCTGGAAGTCGGCGCTCGCCAGCGCGGCGAGAATCGCCAACGCGACCAGCTCGTTCATGTACACCTTGCCGTTGATCAAGTCCTTGACCGCCGTGATAATGATCGGCAGCGCGAGAATAAAAGCGCCGAAGAGCGCACTCATGCTAGCCGCGTACTGCTGCCCCGGCAGGAGCCACTCCAGCAGGAAGGAGTTGACCGTCAACAGACCGCCAAGCAGCGCAAAAAAGATCCGCCCCATCGCCCGGTCGTGTCCGACGCCGCCGGTCACCGTATCATGGCCGCAGGGGCAGAACCCCTTCTTCTCCCCATGGTCGTGACCGCAGCAGGAGGAGGCGTGCTCCGCATCCGCATCATGCTGGTGATCGTGGCCGCAGCAGGAGGCGGCATGCTCTTCCGAAGAGTGCACATGCCCGCAGCCGCAGGAACAATTTTCGCCGGAAACCGCTCCGGCAACCTTCTTATCTTTCATATCGAGCTCTTCCGCCATGATTTACTTCTCCTCTCCTTTCGCCTCGGCTTTTGTCCGCGGCTCGGGATTCAGTTTCAGCCAGAGCTGCTTGCGCCCCTTGCCGGAACTGTTCGTGCCCAGAATGAACTTGCTCTCCTGCGCCTGCGACTGAAGCACTTCCGAAAGCGTGCTCGTGTAAAGCGCCATCAGCACGGTTTCCGGACTGGCGGCGTACTCCTTGTTGATGCTGGAGAAGTAGGCGCTTTCCGCCTTCACGGCCGCCACCACCGAAGTCCGATAGGTTTCCGCCTGCGCCAGAATTTCCGCCTGCTGCGCCAGCACCTTGTTCTTCGTCTCCACCTCGTATTCATTGGCTTTGTTGATCAGCGTGGACTGCGTATTGCTCGCGGCGGCGACCTCGTCGAACGCCGATTTGGTCTTCGAGGGGGGGAACACCCGGTTGAGCGTCACGTTTTCCACTTCCACTCCGCAATCCGCCTCCTGCACCAGCCGGGCAAAGACACGACGCACCTCATCGCTGTACTGCCCCTGTTTCGAATAGAGAATCTCATCGACCTTGAGGCCTGCTGTCACCCGGATCACCGCCTGACGGAACAGATTCCGGATCAGTGTCTGAGGTCCGCGCGTTCCGCTGAAACCGCCGGCATCGACCACCGTCTCATCCGGCATGACCCGACCGTTCTCCACCGGACGAGGAGGCGTGTTCAACGTCTCGTAGTACCGGGCGGGATTGGTCACCTGGTATCCAATTGACCACGAGGCGTGGATGATGTTTGCATCGCCGGTCAGCAGATAGGAGTCCCGACCGGGCTCCAGCGACTGCGGCGCGCCCTCTCCGGGCATCTCGGCCGCGATGAAATTGACGTCCATGAACTGCTGGTTAGTCTGAATGCGGATGAACTGATGCACCGGATACGGCAGGAACCAGTGGCCGCCGGAGGTATAGGTTTCCGGGAGCATCTGCCCGAATTTGAGCACAATTACCGCCCGCTGCGGCTCCACGGCGAAATATCCGCCGCCGGTGAAGAAGTAGAGCAGCATGGCGATGATCACCACCAGCAGAAATGCGAATGCCCACTGGAGGCTCTTGACCAGCGACTTCAAGCCGGCTTCATACTGGCCGGAGCGGTCAAAATCCTCCCGGATCACGCTTTTAGGGTCTTTGGCTTCCATAGTCCGCGCTTCCTCCGCTTATTTCGCAACCGGGCCGAGAACTTCGGCTCCAGGTTTGAAGAGATCGAACGGAGCGACGTTGGTATCGAGCACCAGCGTAGTCCGGCCCTTCATGATCTGACGGAGAGAATCGAGCTTGCGCAGGAACTCCGCGAGTTCCGGATTCTCCTTGAAGACAGCGTAGTACTTGGCCGCCTCTGCATCACCCTGTGCCCGGATCTCCTTGGCCTGGGCCTCGGCGTTGGCCAGCGTGATCGCCTTCTCCCGGTCGGCATCGATCCGGATCTTCTCCGCACGGCTGTTGCCCTGCGCCAGGAACTGGGCGGCAGCGCGCTGACGCTCCTGAATCATACGATCGAATACCTTCTCGCTGATCGCCTTCGGAACGTTGATCGTATTGATGCCCACACTGACAATCTCCAGCCCGTACGGTTCGCTGATCTTCACGAGATTCTCCTTGATCTGGTTCTGAATCTCAGTGAGTTTCATCAACTTCGGATCGGTGTTCACCACCTGGCTGAACTTGTAGCGGCCGAAAGCGGCATTCTTGTATCCGCGCATCCAGGAGTTGAGCTGATCCTCCGCCTTGGTCATGTTCTCCAGCGTTACGAAGAACTGTTTGACATCCTTAATCCGGAAGTTCACGTAAATTCCGACGAGAATATTCTGCCCGTCGGCGGTCATCGTCTCCTCCAGCTTTCCAGCCCCTCCTTCGAAGCAGCGGATCCGATGATCGAAACGGTAAATGCGCTGGAACGGGAACGGCCAGCGGAAGTGCAGCCCCGGTTCGGTTACTTCCGTGGGTCGGCCGAATGTCGTCACCACCGCGCTTTCAGTCTGATTGAGCTGGTAGGAGAATACCGCCACCAGAAGGATCGCCGCCACCACGAGACCGAGCAGCATCGTCGGCCAATGTTTGAAAAAGTTACCCGTCGCCATAAGTTTGAAACCTCCAGATTTTTTTATGTGATTTGCCTTCTCTAGCACTTATTTGATGGTCGTAATGTCAGTATCGATCAGATCGAGGCGCTCCTTCTGTTCGAAGTTCAGCTCGTAAATCTCGTCGTTCAACCCGGAAGCAACGATGAATTTGCGGATTCCCTGGCACTCCTTCTCAAGAAAATCAAGGTAGGTCTTGAGCTTGAACATCGCCGGCATCACCCGGTAGGTGGAAAGCTGAGTGGTGAACCGGCTGCTCTCAGCTGCGGCAACCGTCTTGATCATGTGGCTGTAGGATTCCGCCTCCACCTTGATTCGCAGCGCCCTGGACTCCGCCTCGGGCACCGTCTTGACCGCATAGGTCTCAGCCTCGAGAATTTTGGTCTCCATCTCCTCCATCGCCCCGATGACATTCTGATAGGCGGGAGCAACCTTCTCCACCGGCGGATGAGAATCGAGAATGGTCACCGCGACGATATCGATGCCGAGCGAATGCTGATCGGCCAGTTTCTGAATCCGTTCCTTCATCTCCTTTTCCGCCTGGAGTCGATGAGTGGACATGATCTCCATCATCGAGGAGCTGGCCAGGTACTCCGTCGCCGCCTGCTCGCCGATCCGTTTGAGGGTGGCCACCGGATCCGCATTGCGGTAGGCGTAATCCATAACCCCGTCCCGCCGGATGCGGTAATCGATCGGAATCACCATCCGGACAAAGGAGATCGAAGCGCCGTCCGCTTCGGATACCGCCTTGCCGTCCTCCGGAGGAACCGCCACGATGAAATTGTTGTCATCACTGCCGTGCGCGGTAGTCCACAGCACCACCTGGCTGAGCCCGGTTTTCTTGGTCGGCTTCGGCGCCGTATGCCCGTGCCCGTCGTCCGCAGGCTGTGCCGTTTCCTCGTTCTTGTCGTGAAGTTCACCGATCACCACCTGCCGTAGATCTGTGCAGCTGAACTGCTTCACCGTGCCGAAAGGCCACGGCAGCGTCCAGTAGATGCCCGGCTCCAACAGCTCCTCACTGGTAATCCGACCCAGATTCTCCTTGACACCGACCTCGCTTGGACCGATTTCATGAACCATCGTAAAGCCCCACAAGATCGCCGCCCAGACAATCAACAGGGGGAAGAACGAGCGCTCCATGAAGCTGTAAAGCCAGGTTCCGGAAACCTGGAATCCGAACTGATAGTCAAGTGCGGAAGCGATGTTGCGCATTACGCCACCCGGTTCGGTAAAGAGCGCCAGCAGCCGGCTCTCGAAGATCGGGCGGGCCTCCCGCATCGTCCGCGGCCGGTAGAATTCAATGATGAAATTGGTGATGAATTCCACTCCGAGCACAGCAAAGATCCAGAAGATCACCCGCGCAGCATATGCGTCGACTTCCAGATGATTGTTGTGGGCGAACAGCGCGGTGATCGTCGAAACGAACATCACCGCAAATCCGGTCACCAGCCATGCGCCGACCGGTCGAAGCCAGCGAAACGAACGCCCCCGCGACTGCCCGACGAAAAAGGCGCCGGAAAATACACTCAGCAGCATCATGATCGCGGAAAGCAACGCCGCATTGAGCGCGTTCCCAGAAACAGTCCCCGGCGTCACCGCCTCGGCCCGTGCCGCCCAGTTGCGGGAGAAATAGATCAAAAAAAGCGCCATCATCAGCGCTCCGAGCAGCGCCAGCACATACGGAGCAAACCGCCGGTAGTTCTCAAAGGAACGACCGGCGGTGAAACGGACATCCTCCTCCACGTCCAGAGCACTGACGTCACGCCGCTTCTCCAGAAGCTGCTTCTCCTCCTCCTCCTGCGCCGCAGATGTGCGAAGCACCCCGTACACCAATGAGGAAAGCGAGAAAAGCAGCGCAAGCGAAAAGGGAATTACCGCAAGACTGAAGACATCCGCGCCGCCCGCCTGCCCCCGAACCGCGCCGAGAACAATGGTGAGAATCAGCAGAATTAACGCCGAAATTCCACCGAAAATCGACAAACGCGTCGTCAATCTGGAGTTGTCGATTGCTGCTCTGATGTCACTGTTGGTTGCCACTCTTTCACCTCATCGCTTACATTTATATGAATCAGATTTTTTTACAATTCGCCGATTTCCGGGAAGGAAAAGAGTTCCATCCCGCAGGGTTTCCCCAAATCACATTTACATATTAATACACCAAATTATTCAAATAACAAGCCCGAAGCCTGCAACTTTATCTTTTTTTCCGTTCCGGGGAGCCATTTTCTTCTCCTCCAATTTCCAGCCTGGTTTATTTTTCCCGTCCGCAAACCCGCAAAAAAACATGACATGACACTTGATTTTGGAAAAATATGGAATATATTGGAAATTAACGGATTTATTTTAATCATTTCCACAACTCCGGAGGCTCATGTTATCTTTCTGCGGACAGGACCGCTGTCTGGTGGACGGCAACGGCCGGATACGGCTCTCCCAGCACTTTGTGGATGATTTTCTCCGCCGCTGCAGCGGTGAGGTGGTCATGCACGGCCTGCCGGAAGGCGCGATTGCGCTCTATCCGGAGGAGGTGTACGCAGAGATGCGAAAACGCGAACTTGAAGCGGTCGGAGAGATCGCCTCAAGTTTCGTCGTGCGCCGTTCGCTCCGCCGCTTCGGAGCCTTGACACAACCGGAGACGATCAGTCGGCAGGGGCGGGTGACCCTGCCGGTGCAGTTCCGGGAATTCGCCGGGCTCGCACCGGGCGGTGAAGCATGCGTTATCGGCGTCGAAGTGGGAGTGGAAATCTGGTCGGTAGAACGCTACCTGGACGAAATGGCGGCCATCGACGAGCATCTTAAAAACAAACGGCAGCAGGAGATGCTGGCCGATCTGCAATGGAAAGGAAATCTTTGATCGGAGGAATGCCCATGAAGTTCAATCGCGACCGCCTCTGCCGCCTGACCCTCTTCTCAATTCTGGCGTTGTTTACGCTGCTGCTGATCGGCTCGGAACATCGGCGCGAGACGGCCCCGGCGCCGTCTGCGACGGCCAGGCTGGCGGCGGAACTGCGCAACGAAATTCCTTCCGTTGACCGCGAGGCCTGGGACAGGGCCGCTGCGGAAAATCCGCTCTGGTTGATCGAAGTGAGCTCGCTCTGCGACTGACCGGCAACCCCTTCCATAGAAACAGCGCGCCCCTCCGGTTCTCCGGAAGGGCGCGCTTTCGTCTCCTATGCGCCCGTCAATCGCGGACTGCGTCGAGAATCACCACCTCCTCGACCGGAACATCGCGGTGCATGCCCCGGACACCGGTCTTCACTTTGGCAATCTTATCGACCACATCCATCCCTTCGACCACTCGCCCGAAAACGCAGTAGCCGTAGTGCTGCGGCGTCGGGGCGCGGAAGTTGAGAAAATCGTTGTCCACCAGGTTGATGAAAAACTGGCTGGTCGCCGAATCCACCACGTTGGTACGGGCCATCGCGATAGTGCCGCGCCGGTTGGGAAGCTGGTTGGCCGCCTCGTTCTTCACCGGCGGATTGGTCGGTTTCTGGCGAAAATCACGGTCCATGCCGCCACCCTGAATCATGAAGTCCGGAATGACCCGGTGGAACAGGGTATCCCGGTAAAATCCGGAATCGACGTAGGCGAGGAAGTTCTTCACGGTTTCCGGCGCCTCCTTCTCGAACAGTTCGATCCGGATGTCGCCACAGCTGGTTTTCAATGTCACCATCTCAATGTTTCTCCTTTGGATTATCCTGAGCTGCATGCCCTTCTTCTACGTTAAAATTGATCTTCTCCTCCTCAATCGCCAGCGGACGGTTCTTCACCTGAGTCCAGATCGCACCGATATATTCGCCGATGACGCCGATGAAAACCAGCTGGACCGCGGAAAAGAAGAACAGTCCGATCACCAACGGTGCGAGACCGAGCTGAAAGGTGTCCCAGTACAGCAGCTTGTATATGAAATATCCGGCAGCGGTCAACAGACTCAGCACCGCCAGAATCAATCCGGCGAAAGCTGCCAGCCGGAGAGGCAATTTCGTGTGGTTGACAAAGCCGGTCATAGCCATGTCGTAGAGGGTGAAGAAATTGTTCTTGGTCCGGCCGTGTTTCCGCTTCTCCTGCACGTAGGGCACCTCGATTCGCCGGAATCCGATTTCGCTCACCAGCCCGCGGAAATAGGGATAGGGTTCGTGATACCGGCGCAGCGCTTCGATGAAACGGCGGTCATACAGCCCGAATCCGGTGAAGTTGTGCAGCTGCGGCAGTTCGGAAAAGAGATCGAGCAGCCAGTAGTAGAAACAGCGGACCCGGAACATCAGAAAATTCTCCCGACTCCGCGGCTTGACGGCGCAGACCACCCGGTACCCCTCCTCCCAGCGGCGCACCAGTTCCGGAATCAGCTCCGGCGGCTCCTGCAGGTCGGAACAAAGCATCACCGCCGCATCACCGTCCGCCTGAAGCAGCGCGTTGTACGGAGAACGGATGTGACCGTAGTTGCCGGCATTGAGGATCACCTTGATCCGCCGGTCCTCCGCGGCAAGGCGGCGCAGCAATTCCCGGCTGCCGTCGGTGGAACAATTGTCAGCAATGATCATGTCGAATTCGTACTCCGGCAGCTCCTCAAAGGCAGCCTTCACCCGGCGGCAGAACTCTTCGAGGTTCTCCACCTCGTTGAAACAGCTGCTTACGACTGTGATTTTCTTCTTCACCTTACTTCATCCACTCCATCTCCGCGGCGGCGGCGCTTTCGAAATAAGCGTCGAAATCACCCGGGGTATTGACCTGATTGTGCAGATAAAAATCCCGATACCACTCCGCCGTCCGGCGAAACGAGGTCTCAGCATCCCACACGCCATGCCAGCGCAGCAGACTCTGAGCCTTCGAGCAATCGAGCCGCAACTGCCCGGCCTCATGCGGCGCATCCGGATCTCCGGCCGCGCGAAACCGCACGTCAGGCCAGCCGCGCTGCAACGCGGCAGCCGCCTCCCTCACCGTAATCGCGGCGGCCGGAACCGGGCCGAAATTCCAGGCATCGGCAAACTCCTGTTTCCCTTCATACAACTTCCCGGCGAGCTGCAGGTAGCCGCTGAGCGGTTCCAGCACATGCTGCCAGGGACGAACCGACTCCGGACTGCGCAACGGCTCCTCCCGGTGCGCCGCCGCCGAACGCATGAGATCCGGAACCAGCCGGTCGACTGCCCAGTCACCGCCACCGATCACATTTCCGGCCCGGGCGCTGGCGACGAGCGTCGAATGCGTCTTCCCGAATGTCTCCGGAGCAAAAAAACTGCGGCGATAGGCCGCGGTCACCAGCTCCGCACATCCTTTGGACGCACTGTAGGGATCAAACCCTCCCATCGGATCATTTTCCCGATATCCCCAGACCCACTCACGGTTTTCATAACATTTGTCACTGGTGACGATGACAACGGCGCGAACGGAAGAGGTTTCCCGACAGGATTCCAGCACGTTGACCGTCCCCATGACATTGGTCGCGAAAGTGAGCCCCGGCTCCTCATAGGAGGGCCGCACCAGCGCCTGCGCCGCCAGGTGGAAGACGATTTCCGGCTGGAAATCGGCGAAAATCGACCGGACTTCGCCGCTCTCGAGGATGTTGGACCATTCCGATTCCAGATCGAGATCCAGCAGTGAAAAATGATTGGGCTCGTAACCCGGACGCAGAGAAATACCGCAGACCGGAATGCCCGGTCACCAGCACCCGGCGTCCTACGTAAATCCCGCCGAACATCGCCTCATCCACCTCCCGATTTTTTTGATCTTGCCGCTCTTTTCGAGATAAAATAACGGCAACTCGCCCGATTTCAACCCCGCGAAAATAAAAAATTCTTCATCCGACCGGTGACGTCCCCCCCCCACAACGATAAAAAATCCCGGTCCTCTGCAACAGGGGACCGGGAACGACAATCACTTCCCAAGGAAGACTTACTTCATCTGGGCCTTGGCCTTCTCCCAGACATCCTTGCCGACAAACGCGGTCAGACTGCGCCCATCAGCGGTCTGCCCCTTGAACGCATAACGGGTCCGGCTGGCATCGCCGTAAGTCACACAGGCGGTGATCTTGGTGTTGACTTTGGCTTTGGCCTTGACGTCGTAGAAGTCGTGGTTCATGGTTCTGTCTCCCTTCAGATTGATGTTGGTCGTTGCAACTGAAGATAATTATACCCAAAAATAAAAAATTATCAAGCGCTACTTCCACTTTTTTTAAAAAAAAAATGAATTTTTTTCCGGAAATCCTGAATTTCAGCTGTTTTTGAGTGATTTTCGCGGATTTTTCTCCCCCTCACAACGCTGCACCGCCGCCCCCGAGACGGCGCAGCAACACAGGAAGCAACTCCGGCAGATCGTCCGCAATCAACCCGGCTCCGCCCAGTTCACCCGCCACTCCGTGAAGAAAAACCCCCAGCTGCGCCATCCGAAACGGCTCCGCCGGTCTGATCGCCAGCAACGCACCGATCAGCCCGGTCAATACATCCCCGGACCCCGCCGTCGCCAGCGCCGGCGTTCCGGACGTGTTGACGCTCCATGCCCCTCCCGGCGCAGCAACCACCGTGAACGCCCCCTTGAGCACCGTCACGGCGCCGAGACGCGCCGCCAGCGCCCGCGCAAACGCGGTCCGATCCGGCGTGATCTCCACGCCGAACCCCTTCGCCAGACGCTCTGCCTCCCCGGGATGAGGTGTGATCACCACCCCGGGACGAGAGTTCCACCGTTCCGGTTCCTCGGCGGCGGCATTGAGCGCATCCGCATCGAGCAGCAATGCGCCCGGGAAATCGAGCAGCGCCGAGAGCACTTCGCCGCGCTCCGCACCGCGCCCCCAGCCGGAACCGGCTGCGACCGCATCGCTCACCGCCAACAGCGGCCCCAGCGCTTCGAGAGAGGTCCGCCCGAAGCCGCCGTCAGAAGCGGAAGGCACCGTCTGGAGAATCAACGCGGCGGGGACTGATGCCGGCGGCGCCCCCGGCGTCGCCAGACGGACGATTCCAGCCCCTCCCCGCAATCCGGCCCGCGCCGCCAACACCGCCGCCCCGGAATATTCCCGGCTGCCGGCAGCGATCAGCAGCCGGCCGCGACGCATCTTGTGCGTGTCGAATTCCGGCCGCGGGAGGTCGCGCAGAGCGTCTTCCCAGAAGTAGCAGGACTCCTCTCCCGGATTGTTGCGGAACTCTTCCGGCACGCCGATGTCGATCAGCCGGAGTCTGCCGCAGCAACGCGGCCCGTCGCCGTGAAACAGCCCTCGTTTCGGCAAGCCGAATGTGAGGGTGAGCGCCGCCTGAACGGCAACCCCGGAAACCGCCTCTCCGCTGTCGCCGTCCAGCCCGGAAGGCAGATCCATCGCCACGACCGGAAGCCCGCTCCCATTCATCACCCGGATGAACTGCTCGAACTGCGGCCGCAGCCGCCCGGAAAATCCGATTCCGAGCAGTCCGTCAAGAATCAGGTCACCGCACCGGAACTCCCCCGGCTCAAGCGTTTCACACACTCGCACAGGAATCGAACCGGGCAGATCCGCCGCCGCCTGCGCCGCCTCTCCATGCAGCTCAGAAAGCGGCGAAACCGCACATACCTTCGCAGGGAGTCCAAGCGCCGCCGCAGTCACCAGCGCATCGCCGCCGTTGTTGCCGCGGCCGATCACGGCGACCACCCGGCGGACGCCGCGGCCCCGAATCCATTCCCGCAGAAAATCCGCCGCCCCCTCCCCCGCCCGGCGCATCAGAGTGTAACCGGAGGTGCCCGACGAGATCAGCCGGGCTTCGGCGCGGCGCATCGTTTCGACCCGAACAGCCTGCATGATGGATTCCCCCTATTCGGAAGCGGTGGAGGCCGCCTTCTCCTCCCCCTCCGCCTTTCTGGGTTTGCGCAGCAGACTGGAGAGAAGAAAGAGGCCGACCCCGACACAGATTGCGATGTCGGCCACGTTGAAGATCGGCCAGTGGGCGTCATACCAGTGGACATCGAAAAAATCCACCACCGCGCCGCGCCAGATGCGGTCGATCGAATTGCCCGCCACTCCGCCGAGAATGATGAAGATCGCAAAACAGCGCTCCGGATACCCCTCCGTCAAGTAGCGGAAAAACCAGAAACATCCCGCCGTCACCAGCGCGGCAACCGCGAGCAGAAACCACCCCTGCCCGCTGAAGAGACTCCACGCCGCTCCGTAGTTGCGTACAAATGTGAGAGAAAAGAAGTTCTCGATCAGAATCCGGCTTTCGTGCAGCATGAAACTGCGTTCGACCATCACTTTAGTGGCCTGATCGAGCAGAAGAATAAACCCGGCCGCCGCCAGCGAGACGCCGATGACGGCGCGTTCACGACGGGAACCGGGCTCCAGCTGCCGGAATAACGACGGCTGTTCAATCATAATTGTTCTTTTTCATGCCGGGACTTGCATTTCACACAGAAGACCGCGTAGGGGCGAATCGCCAGGCGACCTTCCGAAATCGGTTCGCCGCACTCCTGGCATTTTCCGTACTCCCCGTCGATCAGCCGCTGGATCGCATCCTCGATGAGCTGAAGAACATTTCCCTCTTCGGTCAGCATCCGCAGCTCCATCTCATGACGCGAATTATCGCTCGAAACATCCGCCATATGGGTCGTGACCCCGCGCTTGTCCGCATTGCTGCAGTCCAGCGCGTCTTCCGCGTGATATTTCATTTGGCTGGTCACCATCTCGCGGGCACGCATCAAAGCTTCATAGTGCTCCTGATCCTTACCCTCGAACACCAGTTTTGCCGGTTTCTTGGCCATTTGTTTCCCCTATCGATAAATATTACCTTGAATCAACCCATGCGGTACCAGCGGGATTCCCCGTTGCCCCGCCCTCTTCATCTTGGTAATATACTCCCATTTCGATTTTTTTCAAACCGAAAAACGCACGTGAATCACATCGCCGTCCTGGATCAGATACTCCTTGCCCTCAATGCGCAACTTCCCGGCCGCCTGTGCTTTGGCCCAGCCGCCGGCGGCGACGAGATCCTCGTAGGAGACCGTCTCCATGCGGATGAAACCACGGCAGAGATCGGTGTGAATCTTTCCGGCCGCCTGCGGAGCGGGAGTTCCGCGGGTGACCGTCCACGCACGGGACTCCATCGGTCCGGCAGTGAAGAAGGTGATGTAGTCCAGCAACCGGTATCCGGTGTGAATTACCCGGGTAAGACCGGTTTCAGCAATTCCCAGCTCCTCCATGAACATGGCCGCCTCCTCCGGTTCAAGCTGGCCCAGCTCCTCTTCCAACTTGGCGCAGACCGGAACCACCTCCATATGGTGCCCGGCGGCGAACTCCTTCAACTTCTGCGCCCGCGGATCGCTGTCGAAGTTCCGGAAACTTTCCTCATCGGTGTTCGCGCAGACAAATGCGGGCATCACCGTCAACAGCCCGAGCGAGCGGACCAGTTCGACCACCTTCGGATTCTCCTTGTCGTACACCGGCGTCCGCCCTTCGGCAAGCTGATCGGCAAGATCGCGGATCGTCTCGAATTCCAGCTTCGCCTCCGGATCATTGGAACGGGCCAGTTTGTGCGCCTTGTCGCGGCGCTTTTCCAGCATTTCGAGATCGGCCAGCATCAGTTCGGTCAGGATCGTCTCCAGATCCCCCACCGGGTCGAGCTTGCCGTCGACGTGAACGACATCGGGATCCTGAAACAGCCGGACCACATGCGCAATCGCATCCACCCCGCGGATGTGACCAAGAAACTGGTTCCCCAGCCCCTGCCCCTGACTCGCCCCCTTGACCAATCCGGCGATGTCAATGAACTTCAGAGTGGAAGGCACGATCCGCCCGGAGTGCTCCAGGTCGGAAAGCACCTGAAGCCGCTCATCCGGCACCGGCACGATCCCGGTATTCGGCTCGATGGTGCAGAAGGGAAAATTCGCCGCTTCGGCACCGCCGCGGCAGAGCGCGTTGAACAGCGTTGACTTGCCGACGTTCGGCAACCCGACAAAACCGCAGGAAAAACTCATTTTGTGTTATCCATTCCTGTTTGCTGCAATCAAGAAAAAGTCCGCACCGGCGCCTCTGCGCCCGATGCGGACCGTATTCCGCGCCGCGCCCGACCGGCGCAGCCCCCCGGTTCAGTAATCCGACGAGACCAGCGAACTGTCGTCAAAGACGAAATCGAAGGCGTTATGCTCGATATCCACCACCCACGCCGGACGCATGATCGGACCGTAACCGGCCCCGAATCCCTCCGGATCATCCGGGCAGCCCGGCAGCGGGAACGGGAAGGTGACGATATCGACCACTCCGACCACTTCGCGGGCGATGCAGTAGGCGACACCCTTGAGCGGACCGTAGGTGATTCCGGCGATGCCGCCAAGTTCCTGCGTCACGTCCCAGCCCTTCATCAGGATCTCCAGCGGGCCGAAAGCGGCGTTGGCGATGCCGCGGCTGAGCTTCTCAACCGGCTTGAGCACCCACGGATCATCCGGCGCGGCCTGCACTGAAACCGCGCTCATCATCACAGCCAGCATCAAAGAAGCGACAATACTCTTTCCGAATCTCATGGGTCTCCATCCTTCGCTTTATGAATTTCACGTCGAAAACGCTTGTTTCAACCGTCCAGAACCTTCACTTGTAGCAATATAATTTTGGAGTGCGGAAAATGCAAGAAGAAAATTCACATTTCTTCAAAAATGAGTGTCCAATCCCATGATTTTTCCTCCCTGCCGACCTTATTTTCCCCATTTTTCGAAACAAAAACGAAAAAATTCCGGCGAAACAGTCACTCTGCTCCGCCGGAACTTCTGGGAAGCCCTCTCCAGGCGGGGAATCACTTCCGCCGCGGTCCGACCGTCGCCAGCCGCGCGTTGAGATTGATGTTCGAACTCTCCAGGCCCGGCTTCTCGCCGTGCAGATCGAACTCAAGATTGACATGCGGCCCGAACACCAGACAGTAGGTCGAGCCTCCGAAGTGGAACATCCCCGTCTCCTGTCCCTTCCTGATATGCTGTCCCTGGTAGACGGAGATGTCACAGGTGGACACCTCCGCCATGCCGATGGCGATGAAACACATCAGCCCGATGTCCGGATTATCCGCCTCGATGTAGATCACCGCCCGGGTCGCCAGCTCCGCGAGGTATCCCTGTGAATCGTTCGGCGCCTCAGGATCGTAGCCGACGCTCCGCGATTCCGAATAGTAGGTGCCGGGAATGACGGCAGTCTTCACCACCCGCCCGGATACCGGAGCGTGCCACCGGTGATAGCTCAGCGCGCTCAGAAACGCCTGATAGACCGTTCCGCCGGCAAACAGCTTCGCCCGGGGGTCGTTCCCCAGCATGAACTGCAGCGCGTAAGGCTGCGCCTTGATCCAGAACCGGTCGCGAAGCTGCACGTTGTGCGCTAGAGCGAAGGGTGCGGATTCGCACGCGTTGACGATGACGGCGTCGTTCTCCGGCTCGGCGATCGGACGCACCCCTTCACGGAACTGGCGGATGAAGAAATCATCCCAGGATTTGAATCCGTAATGCGGCTTCGACGGGTCGCAGACGAACTCCTCGGCAAAGGTCGGCATCGCCTTGCGGGCATCTTCACCGAACCAGCCGTTCCGCGGATCGTCGTTCAGCACGTAGGTGCTCTCCGGAGAACGGAGGAAGGTTCCCCACTCGTTCAGAATCGCCCGGATGTGGTAATTGACTTTGTTGTTGATGAACGCCGCCCAGCCGCCGGCTGTCGCCATCGACCAGTCGAGAATCGCATTGAACGGGAACCCGACCAGGCCATTCTCCGAAAACTCCGGCGCGTGATTCAGAATCACATTGAACAGCCGAAGCATATGCTGATAGTCACGCACCTGCGGCAGTCCGGTGGGAGACTCCACCTTGCGCTCCGGAACTTCGCTGAACATCTGCGAAAAGAACATGTACGCCTCGGCGTCGTTCTCGATGAAGTTCCTGAGGTCTTCGACGACCGGTTTCAACGGCCCGGTGTCCTTTTCCGCCTTCGCCATGATCTTCCGCATCCAGGCGGCGAGGGTTTCCCGATCCCGGGGCATCCACCGGCCGGCGGCGAACGTCTTGTTCATCGGTTTGACTGCTGTACTCATGATGCTCCTCCTCATGTTCCGCCCCGGAAACGGCATGAACTTCCCGTATGGATTGTTGCATTAATCACCGCGGTAATGCGGTGAACGTTCTCCGATGGTACAGCGCCTCCTCCAACTCCTCCTCGAGGCACCACGGTAATCACTATAGCGCAAATCAGATTCATTTTCAAGCATTTTTTATAAATTCATTATTTTTTATTCAGATACCCGCCTGGATCATGCGTTTGAAAACTTCTCTTGACAAGCGTTGATTTCGGCTGTACCGTATAAAAAAATCAGAAGCGAGGCAATCGATGCGAAAATGTATGGACGCGGTCAATCTGCACCGCCGGATGAAAAAACTGATCGGCCAGTTGAACGCCATCGACAAAATGATCGAAAACGACATTCCCTGTGAAGAGGTCCTGATCCAGATCAACGCAGCCAAGGGGGCCCTGCACAAAATCGGGCAGATCATTCTCGAAGGCCACCTGCGCCACTGCGTCCGCGACGGGATCGAGCATGGCGATGCGGATAAGACCATCTCCGAGTTCGCCAAGGCCCTGGCTCACTTCGCAAACAAATCATAACCGGAACCGGAAAATTTTTCAGAAATCTTTTTTTTCGCCGCTTGTATACCTATACCCCTATTGGTATATTACTAAGAAAAAAAGAGTTGTCCAAACAAGGGGGATCACGATGATTTTTCAATGGAGGAAGCGGCTCGGGGACGAAAACTTCCGGCAGATTCTGTTCTTAACCTTGTCGGGGCTGTCTCTGCTGGCCAGCCTCTGTTTCTCCGGCAGCCGGCGGTTCGACCCCGCCTGGATCGCCATCGTGCTGTGTGGAACTCCGATCCTGAAGGAGGCCGCCGTCGGCTTATGCACCCGGTTTGACGTCAAAGCGGACCTGCTGGTCTCGATGGCACTGATCGCCTCGGTGATCATCGGCGAGACCTTCGCCGCCGGGGAAGTCGCCTTCATCATGCAGATCGGCTCCTTCCTGGAGGAAACCACCGTTGCCAGGGCACGCGCGGGCATTGAAAAACTCGTCCGCCTCACTCCCCGGGTCGCCCGCAGACTGAACGGGGCTGCCGAAGAGATGATCCCGGCGGAGGCGGTTGAAGTGGGCGATACTCTCCGGGTGCTGCCCGGTGAAACCATTCCGGTGGACGGGGTCGTCCTGCGCGGTGAAAGCTCCATCGACCAGTCGGTAGTGACCGGCGAATCAATGCCGGTGGAGAAACAGCACGGCGACGAAATCTTCAGCGGAACAGTCAACCGGTTCGGCGTCTTCGATATGCGTGCGACCCGCCGCGACTCCGACAGTGCAATTCAGCGGATGGTCCGCCTGGTGCAATCCGCCGACGCCGGGAAAGCGCGGATCGTCGGCCTCGCCGACCGCTGGGCCACCTGGATCGTGGTGATTGCGCTGCTGGCGGCGGCGGGAGTCTGGTGCGTCACCGGCGAAATCATCCGCGCCGTGACCATTCTGGTGGTCTTCTGCCCCTGCGCGCTGGTTCTGGCGACACCGACGGCAATCATGGCGGCCATCGGCAACGCAACCCGCCACCGGGTGCTGATCCGCGAGGGGGATGCGCTGGAACGTCTGGCCGCGGTCAAACGGGTGGTGCTCGACAAGACCGGGACGCTCACCTGCGGCACTCCGAAGGTGGTGGCGCTCTATTCGGTGCTCGAAGAGACGACCGAACAGGAACTCTACCGGCTCGCCGCGGCGGCGGAATTGCGTTCTGAACACCCGCTCGGCAAAGCGGTGGTGAACAGCTGCCGAGAAGCGCATCCGGAGCTGGAGATTCCGCAGCCGGCCTCCTTTGAACTCTTCCCCGGGCGCGGTGTGGCGGCCGACGTGGAGGGGCAACATCTCATCGCGGGCAGACCGGAACTTCTGGAGAGCCGCGGCATCGCCATTCCCGGCTCCGCCCGGGAACAGGCAAAACAGCTGGCGGCGGCAGGAGCGACGGTCATCCACCTGGCGGCGGGAGGAAAATTCTGCGGCCTGGTTGCGCTCGCCGACGTGCTGCGGGAAAATGCGGCGACGACAATCGCTGAACTCCGGGCCCGTTCGATCCGGCCGACCCTCCTCACCGGCGACAATCGAAACGCCGCTCGGCACATTGCCGAAGTGGCGGGCATCGACGAAGTCCACGCCGACTGTCTGCCGGAGGAGAAACTGGCGATCATCGACCGTTTTCAACAGGCGGGCGAACCGGTCTGCATGATCGGCGACGGCATCAATGACGCTCCGGCGCTGAAAAAGGCGTTCGTCGGCATCGCGATGGGCGGCATCGGCAGCGACATCGCCGTCGAAGCGGCGGACATCGCCTTGATTGACGACGACATCCGTCAGCTGCCCTTTCTGCTGCGTCTCGCTCACCGCACCATGACGACGATCCGGCTGAATCTGACCTTCTCGATGGCGTTGAACTTCGTCGCGATCGTCCTCGCCGGGCTGGGAATCCTCAACCCGGTCGCGGGCGCTCTGGTCCACAACGCCGGTTCCGTCGCGGTGGTGCTCAACTCCGCGCTGCTGCTGAGCTGGCAAGGGGGGGACGGCAGAAAACTTTGATCCGCCGCATTCCCCTCTCGCCTTACCGACCCGCCGGAACGAAGATTGCGCTGCCCCGGGCGAAATCGATCTGCGCCAGCCGCAGGTAGATGAAATCGCCGGGCTTGTACCCCTGTTCGCCGCGCCGCTGTTTCAACATACGGCTCGAACGGCGAAAATCGCCGCGCAGCTGTTCCCGCGGGACAAATCCGTACAATCCGAGCTCGTGGATATCCACCTGAAGTCCTGCGCTGGTCACCTTGGCGATTACTCCCTCGTACATATTTTCCCCGCCTTTTTCAAGCAGTTCCTGAAGGTAGCGGAGCTTCAGCCGATCGTTCGCGGCGAAATAGGCGGCGTCGTTGTTCTCCTCCTTTTCGGAGCACTCCTCAGCCACCCGGGCCAGCGTCGAAACCGAACGGGTGCGCACATGGGTGTCGAGATTCCAGAGCTGCTGGTGGACGACCAGATCCGGATAGCGCCGGATCGGACTGGTAAAGTGGCTGTACCTCCCCTTCCCCAGCCCGAAGTGAAGCGCCGGCTTCTCCAGGTAGTAGGCGCGGGGCAGCGAACGGAGCAGATGGCTCAGAATCACCGGCCGCCGCGGATCGTCCGGCAATCCGGCGATGAAGCGGTTGCACGCCTTCCGGTCGGTCAGGTCGCCGGGCACGATGCCGAACGCCTCCTCCATGAGGTCGGAGAATTCGGCGATCTTCTCCGGATCGGGTGCCGGGTGGACCCGGTAGAGACCGGCCACGCTCTTCTGCCCGAGCTCGGTTCCCACGGCAGAATTGGCGGCCAGCATGCACTCCTCAACCAGATTCTCCGATTCTCGCGCCGTCTTCACGGAAAGCCCGAGAATGCGGTTGTCCGCCTCGCTGCACAGCACCCGAATCTCCGGCAGCGCGAGGTCGATAAAGGACTCGGTCGCCTTGCGGTACTCCCGCATCCGGCGGGTAACGGCGACAAGGTCGCGGAGAGCACCGCAGAGCGCCTCCGACCATCCATCCGGCGCCCTGCCGGTATCGATGAACGTCTGAACCTCCTCATAGTTGAGCCGGTGATCCACCCGAATCTTCGTGTGAAGGCGGTGGAAATCGAGCACTTTTCCGGAGGCTTTGTCCACCGTGAGGTAGACCGAATGCGCGCAGGAATCCGCTCCGGCGCGGAGGCTGATCCGCGCGGTGAGTGCCGCCGGAAGCATCGGCAGTGTCCGCCCCGGCAGATAGCAGCTGAATCCCCTCGTCTCCGCCGCCCGGTCGAACTTCGACTTCGGCGCAATGTAGGCCGCCACGTCGGAGATGTGCACGCCGACGATCACTTCGGACTCCTTTTTCCCCGGCTGAATCGAAACCGCGTCGTCGAAATCCTTCGCATCGACCGGGTCGATGGTGACCGTCAGCTCCCCGGTGCGGTCCTCACGGGCGATCTCGCGCGGCTGAAGCGCCAGCGCCTCCTCATTGTCCGACTCCCGGTAGGGCGGAGCAAGATCGTATTCCGCAACGACCGCGTCGAGGTCGGCGGCAATCACGCCGGCGCGCCCCATCACCTTGTTGATCGCGCCATGCCAGACGCCCCCCTCATTGCGGAGCAGCCGCACCCGTACCCAGTCCCCGCGGCGGGCGCCGTGGCGGGCGCCGGAAACCTCGACATCGTCCGGCATCCGGCGATTCAGCGGCCGCACCCGGTTGCCGGGGAGCAGTTCCCCGACGAACTCCTGCCGAGCCTGATCGATCACCTCGACCACCCGCCCGGCGGGACCGCGCCGCTCCCCGCGAAACTCCTCCCGCTGCGGAATCAGCTCCACCCGGACCTCGTCGCCATCCATCGCACTGCCGATGAACTTCGGCGGGATAAACACATCCTCCTGCGGATGCCCGTCCGGCGCGGGCGGCAGTGCGACAAATCCGAATCCTCCCGGAGTCACGGTCAGCTTTCCGACAACGATCTCATGGCGTTCTTCGCGGCGGCGACGGGCACGGTCGGCAATCCGGCGGAGACGTCTCTTCTTCTCTTTTTTCATAGGCATCCTCCCAGTGATGAATTCTCCCGTCAACCACTATACACCACATGCGGCAAAGTGCAAAACGAAATTTGCAAAAAAACCATTCCGGACGCATATTATAGGAAGCCGGACGACGATATGGTTCACAAGAGGAGAGCGTCCGGTCGCAAGGAGGTTCATCCATGAGCAAAGGAAAAACCAACGTCCGCACCTTCCGCAAGCGGAAGGAGGCCGGAGAAAAAATCGTCATGATCACCGCCAGCGACGCCCCGTCGGCCGCCGCGGCATTCGCCGCCGGAATCGATGTGCTTCTGGTCGGAGACTCCCTCGCCATGACCGTGCTCGGCTACGAAAACACCCTGCCGCTCACGATGGAGGAGGCGCTTCACCACGCCCGCGCCGTGCGCCGCGGGGCGCCCGACGCCTTCGTCATCTTCGATATGCCGTTCATGAGCTATCAGGTGAGCATCGAAGAGGCGCTCCGCAATGCGGGCCGCGCCGTCAAGGAGGCCGGCGCCAACGCCGTCAAACTCGAAGGCGGCGCCGAACTCGTGCCGCTGATCTCCCGCCTGGTCGACTGCGGGATTCCGGTCATGCCGCATCTCGGGCTGCTGCCGCAGCGCATCCAGACCGCCGGAACCTACCGGATCACCGGCCGGACCGACGCCGAAGTGGAGAAACTGCTCAGCGACGCCCGTGCGGTGGAGGCGGCAGGCGCCTTCGCGCTGGTGCTCGAATGCATGCCCGCCGAGGTCGGCCGCCGGATCTCCGAAGCGCTGACCATTCCCACCATCGGCATCGGTTCCGGAATCCACTGCGACGGACAGGTGCAGGTGCTCTACGACGTACTCGGGCTCTTCGAGGAGTTCACTCCGAAGCACTCCCGCCGCTATGCGGAACTGGGCAGACTCACCCGCGAGGCGCTTAAAAATTATGCGGACGATGTTCGGAACGGCGCCTTCCCCGGCCCGGAAAACTCGTTCTGACCCTTCCGGGCCGGTCCCGCTCCCCGGGAGTGGACATACCCAAACCATCAGCGCAGGAGAATCACGATCATGTTCCAGGAAGAACTGGTTTCAAACCGCCGTTCCGGCGTCGTCGCGGTGGAAGTCGCTGCGAACCGGATGGTTTTCTTTTATCACGAGGGGAACGGATTCCGAACCGAAGAGGAGCCGTTCGCTCCCTTCGTGCTGCTGAGCTCCCCTGAACAGCTCGACGGATTCGACGGCGCCTTCGACCTGGAACCGCTCTCCGGGCAGATGCTCTTCTGCACACTGGCGAAATTCCCGGATATCGATGTCTACAATGCGGCACTCGCCTTTCTGAAAAAAAGTACCCGCGCCCCCTATTCCATCTACCGCGACCTCTCACAACAGGCGCTGCTCGAATCGGAAACCCGCCTCTTCGGCGCCATGAGCTTCCCCGAACTGCGGCGGCTCTCCTTCGATCTGGAGACGCTGACCACTCCGGGATACGATTTCCCCAACGCCGACCGTCCGGGGGATGAGATCATCATCATCTCGCTGCGCGACTCTTCCGGCTGGGAAACGGTGCTTTCGCAGGAGACGATGAGCGAAAAGGAGCTGATTGAGACGTTTCTCAAAGTCGTCGCCGAACGTGATCCGGATGTGGTCGAGGGGCACAACATCTGCCGCTTCGACCTGCCCTACCTCGAAACCCGCGCCAGACGGTACAAGCTCAAGCTCACCCTCGGCCGCGACGGCTCCGCGCCCCGGAAACGCCCCAGCCGCTTCACCATCGCCGAACGGCTGATCAACTACACCCGCTACGAATTCTACGGCAGGCACACCATCGATACGCTGCATCTTGCGATGTTCTACGACATGTCGAACCGCAATCTGGAGTCCTACAACCTCAAGTATCTCGCGCGCCACTTCAAGATCGCCTCAGGCGACCGCACCTACCTGGAAGGGCGGGAAATTTCCGATGCCTGGACGAACGACCGGCAGAAACTGCTCGCCTACGCCCTCGACGATGTGCGCGAGAGCGAAGCACTGAGCGCCCTTCTCAGCCCGAGCTACTTCTACCAGACCCAGATCCTGCCGATGAGATATCAGGACGTTATCGTGCGCGGCACCGGCACCAGCCTCGACGCGCTCCTCACCGCCGAATATCTCAAACAGCGCCACTCCCTGCCGCTGCCGGAGGCGGCGCGACGCTTCGCCGGGGCACTGACCCGGGCGGAGGCAAGTGGCGTCTTCCGCAACGTCTGGCACTGCGACGTACGTTCGCTCTATCCGTCGATCATCCTCGCCGAAGGATGGGTTCCGGCCCACGACGAACTCGGCGAATTTCCCCGGCTGCTCAGCGCGCTGCGCACCTTCCGGCTGGAGGCGAAGGATGCCGCACGGACCGATCCGGATCCGGCCCGGCGCAGCTACTTTCAGGCGCTCCAGAGCAGCTTTAAAATTCTGATCAACTCCTTCTACGGCTATCTCGGATTTTCACAGGGGACCTTCAACGACTACGACATGGCCGAACGGGTCACCGCGCGAGGACGGGACATTCTCACGTCGATGCTCCACTTCCTCACCGGAGCCGGCGCGCGCGTGCTGGAGATGGATACCGACGGCATCTACTTCCAGCCTCCGCCGGGGGTGGAGGATGCCGCCGCCTTCAACACACGAATTCAGGCGGTTCTCCCTGCCGGAATCGAGGTGGAGCTCGACGCCCGCTATGAGGCGATGTTCTCCTACAAAAGCAAGAATTACGCCCTCCTGGATTCCAGTGGAGTGGTCAGCATCACCGGTGCCGCTCTCAAGTCGCGCGGCCTCGAACCCTTCCAGCGCAAATTCATGGCGGCAATTGTCGAACACCTGCTGCGAAATGAGAAGGAGAAGATTCCGCTCGAATATGAAGCGCTGCGCCAGTCGATCGCCGACCGGACCATTCCGCTCGCCGAGCTGGCAAAGACCGAAAATCTCAACGACTCCCCGGAGACCTACCGGCGGAAACTGGAGGCGGGAACCGGTCGCCGCAGCGCCGCCTACGAACTGGCGCTCCGCTCCGGACGCAATTACCAGTCGGGGGATCAGGTCACCTACTATCTGACCGGAGAAAAGAAAAAGGTGTCGGTGGTGGACAACGCCAAACTGCTCAGCGAGGCACCGGCGGGCGAGCGCGACGAAAATTCCGCGTTCTACCTCAACAAGCTGGAGGAGCTGTACGCCAACTTCGCGGAGTTCATCCGATCCTGAAGGCGCTCTCGCTGCGGACACGCTCAAGCTCGTCGAGCAGCGCGGCGGGATCGTCGGAGGAGAGCAGCATCTCCCGGTCCTGTTTCGCAATCAGACCGGAATCGACCCCGCGATCGAGGAATTCCAGCAGAAAATCGTAGTAGCCGCCCGCGTTCAGAAGTCCGCACGGCTTGCGGATGTAGCCGAGCTTGAACCGGCTGAAGGCATCGAAGAGTTCGTCGAGCGTACCGAAGCCGCCGGGCAGCGCGACCACCGCGTCGGCGAGTTCGAGCATCACCTCCTTGCGTTCGGCAAGTGACTCCACCTCGATGGTCCGGGTGAGGCCCGGCTGAAGCTGTTCCCGGGGGAACTCCGCGGGATAGACGCCGATCGCCTCGCCCCCGTTGCCCAGCACCGCCTCCGCCAGCGACTGCATCGTGCCGGTGCCGGAGCCGCCGTAGACCAGCCCGATGTTCCGCTCGGCCAGAATCCGCCCGAATTCGGCGGCGACGTCGGCATAGAGCGGATGGTGTCCGAAGGAAGAGGCGCAGTAGACCGCTACCCGGCGGGTCGAAGAGACATCGCAATACATTGTTTCACCTCGTTTCGCGGACCAGTTCGCCCGCATGGTAGGAACTTCGCACCAGAGGAGCGCTCGCCACCGCCCGGAATCCGAGTTCACGGGCGAACGCGCCGTACGCCTCGAACTCCTCCGGCGTCACGTAGCGCGCCAGCGGCCAGTGCGCCGCCGAAGGAGGCAGATACTGCCCGATCGTCACGATCGACACTCCGGCCTCCCGCAGATCGCGCAGCGTCCGGCGCACCTCCCCGTCGTTCTCGCCCAGCCCCAGCATCAGCCCGGACTTGACCGGGATCCCCCCCCCTGCCGAAGCGGCGAAATGGAGCACCTCCAGCGAACGGCGGTAGGTCGCCCGGGTACGGATTTCCGAGGAGAGCCGTTCGACCGTCTCGACGTTGTGGTTGAACACCGCCGGACGCGCCTCCAACACCCGCCGGATCGCGGTTTCGTCGCCGTTGAAATCCGGAGTGAGCACCTCGGTTTCCGCCTCCGGCAGACGGCGGCGGAGCTCCTCGATCACGGCGGCGAAACAGCCCGCGCCGCCGTCCGGGAGATCGTCGCGGGTGACGCTGGTAACCACCACGTAGCGGAGTTTGAGCCGCACCGCCGCCTCCGCCAGTCGGAGCGCTTCATCCGGCTCCGGAGGTTCCGGGTGCGGATCGTGGCCGATCGCACAGAATTTGCAGTTGCGCGTGCAGTTGCGCCCCATGATGAGAAAGGTCGCGGTGCCGTGGCAGAAGCATTCGCCCAGATTGGGGCACATCGCCCCGGAACAGACCGTATTGAGCCGGAGATCCTGTAAAATCGCACTCACCTCTCCGGCACCGTTGGCGCCGACCCGCACCCGAATCCACTCCGGCAGACGCGGCCGGACCGGTTTCCCCTCAACCTGCATCGAATCGCCTTTCCCGGCAGGCGGCGCGCCGCGCCGCACCGCCGCTTATCTGCCGCAGTCGGAAATCACGATCGCCGCATTCGAACCGCCGAAAGCGAAACTGTTCGACAGCCCGTGTCGGATCGTCGTGCCGGTGCGGCATTCGCGGACAAGATCCGCCCAGCCGAATTCCGGATCGGGATTCTCCAGATTGATCGAAGGCGAAAGGAAGTGCCGTTCCAGCATCAGCGAGGTGAAGATCACCTCCGCCGCACCGGTCGCACCGACCATGTGCCCGGTCTGCGATTTGGTGCTGTTGATCGCCGCCTTGTCGCCGAGCACCCGCCGGATCGCATCCAGTTCGACCGGATCCCCCACCGGAGTCCCGGTACCGTGGGTGTTGACATACCCGATGTCCGCCGCGCTCAAACCGGCGTCGATGATCGCGTCGCGCATCACCGCCGCCGATGCGGCCGCATCCGGCACGACCATGTCATGCGCATTGCTGTTGGCTGCAATGCCGGAGATTTCGCTGATCGGCCGCACGCCGCGCGCCCGGCAGCTGCGCTCGGACTCCAGCACCACGTAGGCGGCACCCGCCGCCAGCACGAATCCGTCGCGGTCGCGGTCGAAGGGGCGGCTCGCCCGCTCCGGCGTCTCATTGTATTTGTGCGACAGCGCCCGGCAGGCACAGAAACCGAGCGCCTGCACCCAGTCGATCTGCTCGGCGCCGCCGGCGAGCACGATGTCGTACTGCCCGGAACGGATCAGCCGGGTGCCGACCAGAATCGAAAGCGCACTGCTGGCACAGGCGGCGGAGATATCGTAGGACTCACCGGTAATTCCGAAGATGAGCGACAAATTGGAGATCGCCGACGACGGCATCACCCGCGGAACCGAATAGGGACTCACGTTGCGGAGGCGGTAATCGGTGCGGATATATTTATCCGCCTCGTTGAACACCTCGATGTAGTTGCTTCCGGCCACTCCGCCGATGATGGCGATGCGCCGTTCACGCAGCTCCTCCAGCGGCAGCCCCGCCTCGGCGAACGCCTCTTGTGCGGCGATCACCGACATCACACCAACCGGCGGGCAGAACCGCAGTTTCTTGCGGTCAATGAGTTCAGTCTCCAGCGGTCCCTGCACCAGCCCGCCGACTTCGCAGCTGAGCTTGTGTTCGACGAAATCCGGCACCCGACCGACTCCGCATTTTCCGGCCCGGAGAGCCACCTCGTTGGCCGCCAGATCGTTTCCGATCGGCGTAATCAACCCGCGTCCTGTGATAAAAGCTCTTTCCATGAGTCCTCTGCAAACTATCCGGCAAACCGCCTTTCATTAACCGTCTGTTCGTAAAAACCGGGTTAATATAGACCTGCTTTCGGCCTTTTTCTACTGCCGAAAGATGAAAAATGTGTGGAATATTCGGAAGAATGGTGTTATATTCCCGACGAATACACAATCAAATGCAATTTTTCAGATGGCACTTCTTTCGGTAAACAATCTCTGCATCGACTTTCTCTCCGGCGGACGGCGCCTGCCGGTGGTTACCGGCGTCTCCTTTGCCGTCGAACGCGGAAAAATCCTCGCGCTGGTCGGGGAATCCGGCTGCGGCAAAAGCATCAGCTGCCTCGCCATCACCCGACTGCTTCCCTCGCCTCCCGCCCTTCCCTCCGCGGATTCGATCGAGTTCGAAACCGACGGGGAGACGGTCGACCTTTTCCGGCTTCCGCCGCGAAAGCTCCGGAAATTCCGGGGAGGGCGGATCGCCTACATCTTTCAGGAGCCATCGGTCTCGCTCAATCCGGTGTTCCGCATCGGCGCACAGATCGCCGAGGTAATCGAACTGCACCGCCCGGAGGTGACCGACATTCGCGGCGAGGTGATCGAACTGCTTCGACAGGTGGGGATTTCCGCGCCGGAGAGCCGGATCGACGCTTTCCCGCACGAACTTTCCGGCGGCATGCAGCAACGGGTGATGATCGCCATGGCGCTGGCGGGGAATCCGGAGCTGCTGATCGCGGACGAGCCGACCACCGCGCTGGACGTCACCATTCAGGCACAGATTCTTGAACTCGTCGACCGCCTCCGCCGCGAACGGAACATGGCGGTCATCCTGGTCACTCACAACCTCGGCATCGTCGCGCAGCTCGCCGACTTCGTCGCGGTAATGTACGCCGGAAACCTGGTTGAATACGCTCCGGCGCGCGAACTCATCGACCATCCCCGCCATCCTTACACGCGGGCCCTGCTCGCCGCCGTACCGAAGCTCGGCGGCGAAGGTGGGCGGCTCTCGACCATTCCGGGGCACGTCCCTTCGCCTGGCGAATTTCCGGGCGGCTGCCGTTTTTTCGACCGGTGTGCCCGCGCCAGATCGCTTCCGGCGACGCTCTCCGCCCGGTGCTGCTCAGGGCAGCCGCCGCTTCAGGAAATCGCGACGGGGCACCGATGCGCCTGTATCGCCCCTCTGCCGCAGGAAGAGGCCTGAGCAAATGGATAAAACGTTCTATTGCCTGCTCGGCGCCCTGACCGCCACCGCCGCCGCCACCGTCGCGGTCATCTCCACATACGATGCGCCGGCTCCGCAGCAGGACGGCGACAGCTCCGCGCGGGTTCGGATGATCTGGCAGCTCCGCACCCGCGCAAACAGCCTGATTGAATCGCAGAACTATCCGGTGGCGCTGCTGGTGCTCAACCGTCTCTCCCGTCTGGAGCCGGGAAACGCCTCCTTCCAGCGGCTGCTGGTGCGGGTGCTCTATGAAACCGGTCGGAACGACGACGCCATCCTCATCTGCCGGAAGCTGCTCGCAGGCAATCCGGACAACGCCACGAGCCGGAACAACCTCGGTGTGCTCCTGACGGCCAGCGGTAGCTTCGAAGCGGGAATCAAAGAGCTGCAGAAGGCACATTCCCTCGCTCCCGACAATGAATTCATCGACTACAATCTGAGCCGGGCCTATCAGGCTCTCGGCAACCTGCCGGAAGCCCGCATCTGCTTCGCCCGCGCCAGCCGCAACCGAAAACAGATGCTGACCGTCGCCCCCCCTGACCTCATCGCCGTTCCCCGCGCGGAATGGCGGGCGCCGGAAAAATCCCAGGAGGACCCCGCACCATGAGCAAGATCAAAGTGATGGATGAACAGCTCAGCAACCGGATCGCGGCCGGGGAGGTGATCGAACGCCCCGCATCGGTGGTCAAGGAACTGGTGGAAAACGCCATCGACGCCGGAGCCACCCACATCCGCATCGAGATCGAACGGGCCGGTTCGCGGCTGATCAGCGTCTCCGACAACGGCTCCGGAATGGATGCCGACGACGCGCTGCTCTGCATCGAGCCGCACGGGACCAGCAAGATCTTCACCGCAGAGGACATCGACCGGATCACCACTCTGGGATTCCGCGGCGAGGCGCTTCCTTCGATCGCCTCGATCAGCAGATTCACCATTCTCACCCGCACGGCGGAAATGCTCGAGGGCACCCGGGTCCGGATCGAGGGGGGGAGACTGCTTGAAGCCGCTCCTGCCGGCTGTGCGGCCGGCACCGTCATGCAGGTGCGTGATCTCTTCTTCAACACTCCCGCTCGAAAAAAGTTCCTCAAATCTCCGGCGACTGAGGCGCATCACATCGAAGAGACCGTTCTCGGGCTGGCGCTTCCCCGACCTGAGGTGGGGTTCGAACTGCGGATCGACGGGCGGACCGCATTCCGCTCCCCCGCGGCGCCGACGCCAGAAGCGCGACTGCGGGAGCTCTTCGGCCGCCCCTTCGTCGAAAACCTGTGGCCGGTCAACCATACCGAATCGGGCATCACCATCACCGGATTCACCGCCGCGCCGGGCTTCACCCGCAACTCCCGGCGGGAACAGCGGACCTTCGTCAACGGACGGGCGGTCGAATCTGCCGCGATCTACCGGGGGATCCGCGACGGCTACGCGACGCTCACCGAGAGCGGCAGATATGCGCCAGCGGTGCTCTTTCTCACCCTTGCGCCGGAGGAGGTGGATGTCAACGTGCATCCGGCCAAGCGGGAGATCCGCTTCAAGCATGAATTCGCGGTCACCCGGGCGGTGACCGCCGCGATCGGCAACGCGCTGAAACGCTCGCGGGAAGTTCCGCCCGCACAGGTCGTCAGCGAATCGTCGCTTCCGCTCGACGGCAGGGTGCCGCTGCGGCTGCTCCTCGACAGTGCAGGAGTCCATTATCAGCCGAAGGCGACGCAGCAGCCGACGCTGAATCTGGATGGTCCCGGCGCGGATCGGGAAGACGCTTTGCCGGACGCCGCCCCGACCGAAACGCTGTTCCTGACCGCCCCCCCCCGCAGGCGGATCATACCGGATTGCGCCGTTCCGGAAACGCCGCTTCCAGAAGCGGAGAGCGCCGCCCCGGAAGTGTGCGCCGGAGAAGAGGCCTCTTCACCCGCCCCGGCGGCGGAACCCGTCGTTCCACCGGAGCCGTTCCCGGCAGCGGCCGGAGCCGCGCCGTTCAACGGCGACTGGCCGGAAGAGGTGCTGGGCATTCTGGATCGCACCTACATCCTCGCTTCGGGGCGGCGGGGACTGGTGATGATCGACCAGCACGCGGCGCATGAACGGATCATGTTCGAGAAACTGCTGGATGAGGCGAAAGGGAACCGCGCCCCTACGCAGGCGCTGCTGCTGCCGCAGACACTGGAGCTGCCGCAGCCGATGTGCTCGCTTCTGCTCCGTTACCGCAAGCTCTTTGAAATGCTCGGCTTCGACATCGAGCCTATGGGCAGCAACACCGTGATGCTCAACGGGCTGCCCGCCTCGATGGTGACGCACCGCCCGCTGGAGGAGCTGATTCCGGACATGTTGCAGGAATTGCTGGAGAACCAAGGGGATAAAATTCCGGTGGAACTCGAATACGTCGCCCGGGCCGCCTGCCGGGCGGCGATCAAGGCACACGACGAGCTGACGCCGGAACTGGCGAAGGAGCTGCTGCACCGGCTCGGAGAATGCCGACAGGGAACGCTCTGTCCGCATGGGCGGCCGACGATGGTGACCATTTCCTACCGCGAGATCGAGAAACGGTTCGGCCGTCGTTGAGGAAAAATGCAAATTTTTTCGCGTTTTGAGCTTGCAAACGCCGATTCCAGGGATATATTTAAAGACGTTGCAAAACAAGTGCACCCATAGCTCAATTGGATAGAGCGTCTGGCTACGGACCAGAAGGTTAGGGGTTCAAATCCCTTTGGGTGTACCATTTTTTGTATCTGCACCCATAGCTCAATTGGATAGAGCGTCTGGCTACGGACCAGAAGGTTTGGGGTTCAAATCCCTATGGGTGTACCATTTCAGAAGTTTCAGGCGGCCGGAGTTCCGGCCGTTTTTCCATTAGCGGCACCGCCCACTACGGCGGACAGCGCAAATCAGCGCACAGAATAACCCCACGGAATGAACAGAATATGACCGGATCTCCTGCCGTTGTCGTTCCGCCAGGAGAACACTCGGTAGAGAAAACTCCAGTGAGTGCGGCCGGGAGAGCGTTTGACGCTGAGGAAGGGCGGATACAGATATTCGCTCGATTCCCCGTCATGCTTCTCGCGGTAGAAGAAGCCGAGAATCCGCAGATCGCTCCGGTCGCCCTCTCGCCGCACAATGACACTGCCCAGCCCGAACTGCCCCCAGTACCGGTCGCCGAACCGTTCGTACCACGAGGTCAGTCCGCAGAGGGTCCGGTGTTCGGCGAAATCGACCTCCGTGCAGAAGCGCTTCACCAGAAGTTCCCGCCAGGCGGCGACCGCCTCCGCCGTTTCCGGCGGCGGCATTTCGATAGCGAGCGCGGCGGCGTACTCCGCGATCTTCCGCTGCTCCGAAGCGACCGTTTCCCGCTGTTTCTTCTCCTGTTCCCCGCGGCCGCCGGCGTTCCGGGCAGCCAGCGCCCGCTCCAGCCGGATCAACGCCTGTCGCAGCTGATCCAGCGTATTGCCGTCGGCCTCCGGCCGCCAGATCCGGGAAACGCCGCTCTCCTGAAATGCGAGCAGGGTGCCGAAGTAGCTCCTTTCGTCTTCCAGCGTCACACAGCGCACTTTCCGACCGTCCGTGAAGCTTCTGCCGAACGGGGTGTAACCGTTGTTCGGCAGTACCGTGGCCCGTTCTCCGGATTCAAACCGTCTGATCTGCAGAATCGGCGAGGGCGGAAACGGGCTGTATCTGCTCCAGGAGACCAGCGGCCAGACCTGCCATCTCCGGACACTCCCCTCGCGGCTCTCATAGCGGATGAGACCGAGCAGGGCCCGCCAGAGCAGACGCTTGTCGGTTCGCTCCTGATGGAACAGCTCC
>ENA-UONW01000317-UONW01000317.1-human-gut-metagenome-genome-assembly--contig:-CS52-NODE-317-length-75368-cov-49.044123_pt1 | contig 75368 bp, 66 predicted proteins | sample MGYA00242463_ERZ724010 | MGnify/ENA metagenome assembly ERZ724010 | reverse complement strand
ACCCGCGATAGACCACACGGCCTGCTGAAGTGCTTATCCAATACTTGTCACAGTAATGTGTCGAGGACGAGCCGTTCACGCTGCCGACCGGCACCACGGCCATGTACTTGCCGTGCGCCACGGCGGTTATCCACCAGTCGTTGCTGGTCATGCCCTTGATCATCACCTGTGTGCCGTCGGGCAGCCAGATGCGCCACTTGCCGCTGTTCCCGCTGTCGTTGGGGAGGTCTACCCAATCCATCATGTCATATTTGTTGCCGAAGATGTCCTCGTAGCCCAGGCAGCTGGTGTTGTTCACCTGCGTCACGGAGGCTTCGCCGTAGTCGTCCTCGCCCTTGTACCAGGCGTACTGGTGGACAAGGTTGTCTATCATCGAGTTCGTCACGTTCGGGTTTATCTTCGACGCTTCTTCGTAGCCGATGGTGTCCGTCATGCCGTGCCCGGCCGTGCCGCCCGTCACGCGGCTGTTCGTGTGCTGGCCCGCGCCGCACTGCTCCTGGCTGTCCCGGCGACCGTACTTGGCGTAGAACAGGTTGGCGATGCGGAAGTGCATCAGCGCGTCGATCTGCTGCATGCCGCGCTGCTGGCTGTAATAGTGGAAGTCCGTCCAGGACAGGCTCGCGGCCGTACTGCCGCCGGTGATGCAGGCGCGCAGCTTCGAGCCCACGATGCTGCTGCCCACCACCGCACACAGGTGCTCGTCGTTGGCCACCCAGTCGGGTTCCATGTCCTCTATCTTGTCGCTGTTGCTCAGAACAACCTTGTCAAACTCGGCCGTGTTCAGGATTGAGAAATAAAGGAACGCGGCATTCTCCGGCACATCCCTTATCAGGTACATCCCGGCCTCGAAGCGGCTGCTCAGCGTCGGCACGATGATTTCCTCCAGGATGCCGCCGACAGCGTCCGTGAACAGGGAGCCTACCAGATTGCTGCCCGGCACGCCGGGAAACCTGACGCGCTTGTAGCCGGACACCTCCACCTTGCACACCGAGTAGGCGCTGTCGGTGCTGTAGGCGTTCTCCAGACTGCCCTTGCCCGTCATCAGCTTGCGCCCGGACTGGCAGCCGCCGCTGCCCTTGATGTCTTCCAGGGTGAGCACGGTGGCCACCGGCACGTCAGGCATGTCGTCAGGCCCGTTGGAGCTGTAGCAACCGTAGTGCTTGCCGCCGAAGTAGTCGTTTATTCCCTTGCTCCAGAAGAAGGGTTCGTACATCATCCAGTCGCCCTCCGTGCCGTCCAGTTTGGCGGCTGTACCGTCGGCATACTTGTTGCTGTCTGCATCGTCCAGCGGATAGTAAGTCATCTCGCCGTCGAAGTTGTTGGCCGTGGTCTCCACGTTGGCGATGTTGATTGTGCGCGTGGTGGGCTTCTTCGTCACCTTGGCCAGTGCACGGTGCCGTTTCGCCAGGATGGCCGTGATATGGCCGCTGGGCGCGTAGGCGTTGCCGTACTTGTACCCGGTTTCGTTGTCGGGGTTGCTCACGTTCGCGTCGTCGCTCACCGTGTCGTCAAACTCTATCATCGTGTACTGCGGCTGCCGGATGTTCAGCTCGTCGAAGCGCTCCGCATATTTGTTGAAGGTGTCGTCGTCCAGGTACTTCGTCAGCCTGTACGTGCCGACGAGCTTGCACCGCGTGTTCGTGGTGTTTCCGGTTGCGTCGAAGCCGCCAAGCCCTGCCTCGTACCACTCCTTCAGGTCGCTGCCGTCGCCCTCAAGCTCCAGGCCGGTGATGCGGACATATTTCAGCTTGCCTTTCAGCGCGAACAGTTCCTTGAACACCGCCAGCCCGTCGATGAGGGCGCAGTTCTCTATCCAGATGCCGGTAAGGTTACGCTTGTTGTCAAAGGTTATCGCACTCCACTTGATATACTGCATGGAGCGCAGCGTAAGCGTCTGGAAGTTGGCCGGAAGGTGCAGCCTGTTTACCGCCGCACCCTCGGCGAAGGTGATGGTGCCCAGCGCCGTGCAGCCCGCCGCGTTCACCTCCTCCAGCCTGTTGCAGCCGGAAAGGTCAAGCCCCGGCAGGTTCGTATAATTCACCACGTCCAGTTTCCTGAGCATGGGCAGCTTCGTCCCCAGCACGAGTTCGGTCAGGGCGTATGTGTTGCCGCTGTTGCCCAGCACCAGTTCTTCCAGCACCGGAAGGTTCGGAAGGCTCATGTCCGTGAAGCCGCCCCAGTCCGAAAGGTCGAGCTTCTTCATCCACTCGCCGCCGTACAGGTGGAAGATTGTGCCGATGTTCGCCGTCTGCCCGTAGGTGTAGCTCCACTCATTGTCCTTTGTCACCGCGTCGTGCGTCATCGTGTCGCCCTCGCGCCGGAACTCGAAGTAGAAGTCACGCGCCGGGGTGGCCCTCACCGTCGCCCCGGCCGCGCTGTTGCCCTTGAACGATATGTCTGTGGCTGTGTACTGCCCGGTGCTGTAACGCGCGTCGAACAGGCCCATGCGGTTCGTTACCCACCAGTGGCGGTGCGCCTTGCGGTTGCCCTGCATGGCTTCCAGGTACGAGTACTTCACGTTCGTCACGCTACCGTCGTTGTTCACCTCCACGCCCTGCGTCTTGGGCCTCACGTACTTGTTCTGGGCGTCCAGGTTGTATATCCGCTCGCAGAACTTCGCGCTCTGCTCCGTGTCGAACATGTTGAAGATGGTCGAGTTCGACATCCTTTCCCGGATGCGCACGTAGGCCGCCGCCAGCTCGTCGGGGAACTGCTCCCTCAGGTTCTTCCAAAGCACGCTGTCGTGCCCGGCGTAGGCATAGACGGTCTTGTCCTCCGTCGACAGTTCCGGGTCGGTGGTGTTCTCGTCCACGTCCCACGGGTACTTCAGGCGGCCGTCGTTGCGCACGCCGAGGATGGTGTCGCAGTCGTAGAATATCATGTAGGCGAGCGTCTTGTCCTTGTCGGGATCGTACCAGAAGGCCATCATCATGTTCTTCACGCGCTGGTCGACGCAGCCCATGATGTCCGTGAACATGTAGTAGTCGCACAGGTAGTCCACGTCGAAGTAGTCGGCCAGCTCGGCCTTGAACTTCGCCCCGTCATCTTTCGTGGACTTCACCCATGACACCACCCTTTGCAGGTTGGCCGGTATTTTCGTGCCGGCCTCGTATTGGGCGTTCAGGTCGTCGTCGTCCGGGAACCGCGCCTCGAACACTTTCAGCCAGTTCGGGGTGCCGTCATCCCCTTTCGTCGTGAAGTCGTCGTCCAGGAACATGCCCATCGGGTAGTCGTTGTTCAGGAACTCCCAACATTCGGTCGGGTTCTGCCCTCCGAACTTCTCCGTCACCCACGCCTGGTCATGGTAGCCGGGTATGTCGAGGAAGCCAAACACGGCCTCGGTGCTCTTGTCGTTGTTGAAGTTGAACTTGCCCAGGAACTGCGGGGTTTCCTCCAGCGCACCGCGGTAAAACAGGTAGCACGGCTCGCCGTCAACCGTCGTGCGCACATCATAGGGGTAGCTGCTGTCGCAATGCTTCTGCGCCGGGGTCAGTTCCCCGGCCGCCGTCAGGATGTTCTGCACCAGCTTGGCCATACCGGTGTTGTGCGAGCTGGAACTTTCCGCGAAGTCGGCCTTCAGGCAGAAGCAGTCCACCGGCGCGGCCTGTTTCTGGTTGCCGCTTGCCGGGCGGAAGGAGTATTTCGCCTCTTCCTGCAGCTCGCCGCCCACACCATGCTCGTCACAGCCGAGGTACAGGTCGCCGGCCACCTTCGAGGCGTTCTTGAAGTAGATGCGGTAGTTCTTTATCGGATAGGCAAGCGAGCTTGTGCCCTGCAGGCGGATGCAGCCGCCCACACAGCGGAAGTTCAACGCCTGGCTGCCCTTCACCACGCACAGCATCTCGTCCACGTCGTACTTCGGGTCCTTGTCGTTGTTCACCGCCGCCTGCAGCACCGTGGCCACGCCGTTGTCCTGCCGTCCGGTGATGATGATGTACCTCATGCCGTCCGGCACGCTGTCGACTGTTACGTTGCCGCTGTCGTCGATCACGTCGTTGCTGTCGTACAAGGCCATCATGCCGTCCGAGCTGTCCTGGTCTATCATGTAGGTCTCAAGCACCTGCGAGTCGCTCAGGTACGTGTCGTAGGCACGCATGAGGTACACGTCGGTGGTCGCGCCGTCCGCGCCAAGTTCAATATATGAAGGAGTGGCCTGGTACACGCTGTCGCTCGTCGCCCTCTGTACGCTTCCGGACATGATGCCGTTGATGTACAGGTACACCATCTCCGTGTTCAGCTTCTCGTAGTCGGACGAGCCGTCCGTGCTCTTGGGGAAGCTCACGAAGGCCACCTCGTACACTTCCCCGGCCGCCATCTTCATCGAAAGCTCGCTCTTGCCCCTCGTCACCATCCGTGCTTCCTGCGCCGTGATGACGAAGCCGGTTCCGTCGGCGTCCACACAACGGATGACCTCCGCATCCTCATCAACGACCTCGCTTACTTTGTACTTCACAATGAAAGCCATCGCGTTGGTGACATTTTGCTCCGGCTGTTCCAGGGGGCGGTGCTGCACGGTGGCCCTTGCCGTGTCCGTCAGGCGCAGGGCGATGCCAGTCCAGCCGTCGCCGCCCCACTTGAAGCCTTCGAACACTGTCCGGATGCCATTATAAGTCCATTCCTCGCGGTTCACGTCACTGTTGCTGCGTCCCTGCGCCGAAAGTTTCAGCGTCAGGCCGTCCGTCGGCTCGCTGAGGTTCAGGTCGCTCTTCTCCGCAATGAGCCGGAAGTTGTATGTCGTGTCACCCACCACAATCCGGCACTGCTCCTCGCCGTAGTTGGAGGCGCGCAGCGTCAGGCTCTGCGCCGTGAACGGCACGGAGGCGGAAGATGCCAGCGTGCTCCCTACATATACGTCCGCCCGTGTCGGGGTTTCCTTGGGGTTGTATGCAGCATATTGCAGCGTGTAGCTGTCGTACTGCTTCGTCGGGATGTAAGGCGTTTGGCCATTTTCGATGACCGACCCGTCCGCATAGTCGAACCTTGCGGACACCAGCGGGGTGTTGTTCCCGGCTTCCCTGACGCCCACGGCGAAGAGGATGCTGTTCGACTTGATGGTGTTGCCGTCCGACAGTTCCAGCTCCACCACGAGCTGCACCGTGTGGGTGCCATGCGCCAGGTTGGTCGTCGCTATGCTGAAAGACCCGTTGGCCGTCGAGCTGGTGATGCTCTTGTCCTCGGTGTCCGTGCCGTCCACATAGCAGCGCAGGGTCTTCGTGCCGGCACCGCTCAGGGCGTAGGGTATGCTGAGGGTCTGGCCGCGTGTTATGGCCGTGGCGATGTTGAAAGAGCTACTCAGCGTGAGCTGCACCACGTTGATGCTCCACGTCACCTGGGCCACCTGCATCTCCGCGCCGTCCCCGACTTCCACGCGCACCCTCACGGTATTGGTGCCCACGCCCATATACTTCGTCACGTCCACCGTGTTCGTGCTGCCTGCCGATATGTTGGCCGTAAACGAGTTGCTGTTTGCACCTTGCGTTACGGTGACGGTCACACGCCCGGGGTTTCCCGTGCTTTCGCCTGTCGTGGTGTCCGTTTGGTCGTAGGTGTAGGTCAGCTTCACCTCGTCGCCGCTCTTGACGGTCTTGTTTGGCGTTACACGTGTGAGTACAACTTTCGTGGTCGCCACGCTGCCGCCACCTCCGCCTGTGAACATGTCGGTCGTTCCCATTTCCTCGCCGTCCTTGTCGAGCATCGTGAAGGAATAAGCCTTGTCCGTTCCCTCGCCGATTTCGTTCAGCCTTAGCCCTGCGACGTAGTTCTTGCTTTCCTCGTTTATCTTTGCCGCCACTGCCTTTCCGCTTACGGCGTTGGTCGAGTTCTCGTTAACCGACTGGTCAACCTCCATTACGGGTATATCGATGGTCACGCCGCCCTGTTCGTCGGCTGTGTGCTGCTCCGTGGCCGTGCCGCGCGTCACCGTGATTTTCTTGATAGCGTCCGCGCCGCCGTACCTGTTCCATGCCGAAGCGGTCAGGAACGACGATGTGTCAGTACCCTCGAAACGGTATTCTTCCCATTTCCCTGCGCTGACCTCGATAGTGATAATCATTCCTTGCTTGTCGTCATCGTCGATGTCAGCCCCGGCAAGTGCCGCCACGGCGGTTTCCTTGGTGTAATAACCGCCCGGCAGCGGTATCTCTTTCGTGACGTTGTAGAAGCCGCTGCCTGACCCTCCGCTGCCGCTCACTACTGCGAGGTCGCCCTCTTCCTCGCTCCATGTGTAGAGCGTGTCGCCGCAGATATAAACCTTGTCTTTCAAGATGGCCGTGCGGGTGTCGGTAAGGAACAGGTCGGGCGATGCCGCTACCGCGCTGCTCCAACTGTTGTAGTATTTGCCGCCTACGCTGTATGCAAACAGTTTCAGGCTCTTTATGTACACGATAGTGCCGCCAGTCTGTGTGCTTGACTGCATTTCCGTAGTGCCGCTTTCCACGAAGCCGTCAAAACGCGCCGTCGCCCCCTTGAGCGCGGCTTTCGCCGTGCTTTCGTATGACGTTGCCGCTTGTTCGGCCTTTTCCGCAGCCTCCTCGGCAGCCGCAGTGGCTTTACGGGCTTCTTCCGCCGCGCCCTCGGCCACCATTGCCGAGCTTTCCGCCTGCCGCGACGCGCTCGTGGCGTTGCTTGCCGCCGTTTCCGCCTTGACCGCAGCGTCCGTCGCCGGCTTCTGCAGCAGCTCCATCGGCACGTTTACCAGTTTCTCGCCTTTCACGCCGGGCAGCGAGTTCACCCCGTTCAGGCTGTCAACGGTCTCAAGTTCCTGCACGCCCTGGCTCTCCGCCTTGATGGCGTTGAGCACCTGTTGTATGTCTTCCTGTGATATGGCCATATTATTGCATTTTATACTGGTTGAACTTCTTTCTTGTCTTCAGGTAGTCCGCGTCGTACTGGTGGGCGTAGGCTTCCCGCTCGAAGCTGATTGCCCGGTAGGCTGCCTTCATGTCGCGCAGCCGTGCCAAGTGCCACAGCCATTCCAGCACGTACAGCAGGTAGAACGGTACATAAAGCAGCTCCCTCATCTGTGCCGTGTGGATGGCCTCATGGTTGTAGTCCTCCGCCGCCATCGTGCAGCCCTCGCGCACGAACAGCACGCCGAAGAGGTTTACGCACTTGAACCCCCTGAAAGGTATCACCCTGTTATACACCACTCTCATCGCCGCCTCCTTTCTGTATCTGGGCGCGCAGCCCGTCTATGAACGCCGGTGTGCAGTAACGCTCCGCAAGCCCCTTCATTAGCCGCACTTCATCGTCCGTATACTCCTCCGCGCCATCGCTCTTGTATATTTTCATCGCCAAGGCGTGGGCGCGGATGCCGTTCACCATCGTGTAGATTATGTCGGCAAAGCTCTCCCTTGCGTCACCTGTTCGTTTATGCAGCCCGTTTATGCCTGTCGGCACGGTAAAATGTTTGAAGTCTATTCTCATGCGTTTATTCCGTTAAATCCGTCTATTGAATATATGGCGATTTTGCCCTTGTCGTCATGGAACTCTATCCTGTCCGCGCTTATCATGCACAGGTTGCCCAGCATGTCCTTTATGTGCACGCCGTCTATCGCGTCTATGCGCACCTCATGCCCGACTCCGCGCAGGTACATCGTTGACACGCGACCCATTGTGTCTGGGTCTGTCTCGAAATGAAGCTCAAACAGGTCTGTACGGTCTTCGCCGTTGGGCTTGCCGGTGTATTCGTCCACAGACGACGGCCCTATCATTTTTATGTATCCTTCTTTGGCGTTTATCACTATCGAGTTGCCGTATTCCTTGTCTTCCGACTTGAATGTGCCGTTCGCCTCAACGCTGCCGTCCTCAAGTATCTTGAAGTTTTCGTTCGCCGTCACAAGGCCTTCAAGTGATATGTTGGCGGCGGATATTTTTATGTCGGACGCAGTCTGTTCCACCATCGACACGATGTTCCCGTCCGCGTCAAAGGCATACAGCGTGTTGGCCATCGCGGTGGTCACCAGCCCCGCCTTGTTTTTCAGCACGCCGTCCTCGTCGAAGTACTGCGACATCAGTTCGTTGTGTTTCGCCGTCGTCACTATGCTTGACGATTCGATGACATTGCCGTCCTTGTCGAAGTTCGCCGCGGCTATCTTCACCAGTTTCTCGGACTGCTCGAACAGGGTCTTGTACTTGTAGGCCAGGGCTTCGGCCCTGTCCGTGCTCAGCACCAGCATGTACAGGTATATCTCGCCCGTGAACGCCAGCTTGAAGTCGCCCGTGCCGTTCCACAGCCCGCTGTGGTTGAACACCTGGTAGCCGTCCGTCACGCCCAGCTCGCCGTCGTAGCTGAACTCGTTGAAGTTCTCGAACCCGGTCTTGTCCAGCCCCTCGAACTGGATGGTCAGCCGCCCGGCCTTGGCCACGCGGTAGAAGAAGCTCAGGTACACCGCCTCAGGCTTCTTCTGCCCCTCGTTGTTCACGTCGGTGTAGTCGGGGATGAAGCGGAAGTTCGCGTGCTTCTGCAATATGTACTTGTTCCTTATATATACGGTGGTGCGACCGCCGTCGGTCTTCACGCTGGCGTAGCTACGCTTGTCGGACAGCGGCGCGCCGTTCGCCCATATCCATTTGCTGCCGAGCAGGAAGAAGGTGGCCTCGTTCTCGGTGTCCCATTTGTTCATGCCGTCGCCGAACGACGCATTGTCCAGATAGCTCCGGTCTTCGGTGAAGTCCTTGCGCAGCCCCTCCACGGCGCTCTCTATCTTGCCCTCGGTTATCTCGAACCGCGTCAGGATGTCCTCGCCGGTGGTCAGCACGAACGTGCCCATCAGGTACACGTTGTCGCCGTAAAGGCCGTTGCCGTGGGGCTGGTTGTCTGCAGGGAAACGGCTGTCTCTGATGCCGTCTAGGTTGCCAAGCCGCACGCGGAGGCAGCCGTCGAAGTTCTTGGCGCTCACGCCGTCCAGCACGTCCACCCGCGGCTGCCCGTCCTCGGTGGCCGCGATGGAGATGAGGTTCTGGCGCAGCCGGTCCGCCGTGTTGCCCATCAGCACGCACTCGTCGCCCTCCTTGGGTTCCACGCCGCCGAACTCGCCCACGGGCACGGTGACGCCTTCCCCGTCCGAGGCGGAGATTTCCACCCAATAGCCGCGCTGGGAGGTGCCGGTGAACTCCGCGCAGCGCATCAGGTCGTGCGCCGCGAACTCGTTTTCCTGCTCGAAGGTGATCCTGTAGTTGTCGCCGTCCTTGGTGACGGTCTTTATCTTTCCGTTGGCCGCGCTGACCACCAGCTGGCCGCCCACGCTGCGTACCTTCTCTATCAGCATTTCCAAGGCCACCAATGTCTGCCGGATGGTCACCTTGTCGATGGTCAGGTTGCTCAGCCCGGTCAGCGCGTCCATCCACAGCTGCCAGCCCTCCCCGGTCATGCCGTCCACGAACTTCACCGACCGCAGCAGCTCGCGGATGACGGCGGTCAGCCATTCCGCGTTCCCGTCACCATCCACCGCCGCGCCGCTCTCCCCGGCCTTGTGGCCTCCGAAGTCGGCTCCCTTCAGGAAATGGATTTTCTCCTGCGCCGTGTCCTCGCGCAGCCTGCTCAGGGCTTCCTTCAATGTACGACGCGCCGAGAACACGTTGTTATCCGTCGGATAGGTGTTGTCCCAGCTGCGTATCAGGTCGGGGAAGCTCCCCGACGTGGCGGTCTTCACGTAGTTCTTCGCGTCTGTGATGCTGTCGCCTATGGCCTCCATCGCGCCGGTGCTCGTCGCGTCGCAGACCTCGATGTCCATCTGCGAGGGCAGGTTCACCTTGCGCGTGACCTTGGTGATGCGGCTGCTGCGGAAGCCGGCCTCTGGGAAGTACTTTTCGCTTTCCAGGCGCACGCGGTGGCCCACGTACAGGTCGATGCCGTTCTCCTCGATGTACACGTGGTCGGTCGGGGCCTTGTAGCGGCTTACATCGATGGCGTGCTCTTCGTTGTACTTGTCCACCGCTTCCTTGAACTCCTGCTCGGCCAGCGGATAGTATTCGTCCGGCATGCGGATGTTCCACAGGATGTACTTGTCGCCGGGCTTCGGGCAGAGCGTGTCGTTCGGAAGCTGCGTGTCGTCGTCATACGGCCATGTCGTTGTCAGCTCGAACTCGTGCGTGTCGCTGTTATAATTGGCCTCGAAATAGTAGGTGCCGTCCTCCTCGTCGCCCAAGCCGGCCAGTTCCGAGCCCTCCTGGAAGGAAACTCGCTTCACCTTGCCGCCTATCTCGTAGCTGTTCGGGTCGAAGCCCAGGCTGTTGTCCTTGAAGTAGAATATCTTGAACGGGTTGCCGTCCTCGTCCTTCACCTCCTCGCTGCGCACCGAGCTGACCGTGCCGGTGCGCTTGGGGTAGATGTCGGAGAAGGCATCCGCTTCGTAATGGTGCCATACGCCGTACTTCTCCACGTTCACGTCCACGTGCTTCACGCCGCCGGGAAGCTGCAGGCGGCTGTGCCCGTATTTCTCCGGGTCGATGTTCTTGCTGCTGCCTATCGGGTACAGCCGGGTGTAGAACTTGGCGTTGTCGGCCATGTCGCACTCCAGGCCTGTCAGCCCCTTGCCGTAGCCCAGCGTCACTTCCTCCCCCTGCTCGCAGCGGCACACGTTCACCGTCTGGCCCTCGCACCACCATTCGGCCCGGTTCCCGGCTTTCTCGGCCACCTCCTTCAGGGCCTCGTCGCAGTACTTGCCCTCGTAGTCTATGACGATGTTGTCCGTACCTTCCACTGTGCCGACCTTCCAGTCGGTGGTGTTGTCCATGCCGTTGTTGATGCTCCTGACGATGAGGGCCACGTGCTCCCTCGGCGGCGCGGTCAGCGTGAACACGGGTTCGTCCGCACCGTCCGTGTCGTTCAGCACGAGAAAGCGCTTCAGCAGGCTCTCGATGCCGTAGAGCTTCACGTCGTACTTCCACTCCACGGTCGACACCTGCTCCGGCTTGTAACGCTCCATGAGCCAGTACCGCTCGCCCATGAACTCGGCATAGTCGTTCACCTCCAGCGCGATGTGCTCGTACAGGGTGAACGACAGGGTGAGCACGTTGTCACCCTGCAGCTCCTTCGCCTGCGTCGAGTTGTCGTCGCAGGGCACCTGTGTCTTGGCCGTGCCGTCGCTTCCGTATATCGTTATCATAATGCCGTTCTAACCGTGTTTTAATGTCATTCAGATGGCCGGCTTCGGTTCCCTGAAGGTCACGTAGAACCGGCTGGCCTGTTTCCCCGCCTGCCACAGGTAGGTCAGGGGTTCGTAGTCGCTGCTTTCCTTATAAAAAACGTGCAGCGTCATGTCGAGGTCGGGAAAGCGGATGTCCAGCCACCCGTCATCTCCCTGCTTCAAAAAAGCGATGAACGCCTTGTACCGCGACAGCCACTCATCCCGCGTGTCCGCGTATAGGGCGAAGTACAGCTTCACGTCCCGCGCCTGGTTCCTCACCTCCAGCGCGGACGAATATTTTTCACCGTCCTCCTCCCGGATGTCCACCGCCACGTGGGTCTTGGTCTTCGCCGGGGCCATGATGGCCTTCAGGTTGTTACGGTCGCCACGTTTCTTCTCCACCAGGAAGGCGCCGTATGCCTTCCAGATGTCCGTGCCGTTGATGAGCACCTTGCCTCCAAGTATCGCGTCCATTGCCATAGCTTTTAATCCTTTATTTCACTTTCACTCCGTCGCGTATCATTTTCTTTATGTCCTCCTTTATCTCGCCCAGATGCTTCGCGCTGTTGCCCGTGTTCTCCTCTATCCGCCGCAGGCTGTCCACAGCAGTGCCCATCTGCGCGCTTACGTCCTGCATCTTCTCGTCCATGCTCGACAGGTGCATCGCACTCGTCGTCCATAGCCCCTCTAATTTTGTGCCCTGCTCCTGGCTCATCGCCGTGTACGCCCCGGCCCTGCCGCTCTGCGACGTACTGTAGCTCCCGGGATCTATCATGCCTGAGTCCGTCATGGCCTCGCGCCATGATTCCGCCTTGTCCGCTATCGCCGAGTTCATCGCCTCTATACGGGCCTTCTCCTCCTCACTTATGCCGTCGGCCGCAGCGTCGGCTATGTATTCGTACAGCTCCTTGATGTCGTCCTTCAGCTCCTCGTTCACGAAACTCTCTATAAGCGCGTCCGTCACAGTCTCGCTTATGAAGTCGCCGAGTTCCTCCGTTATGTCCTCAGCGCTCCTCACCATCTCCTTGTACTTCTCCAAGAAGCCGTCCCACGTGTAGCCCGTCAGCTTCTCGTTCAGCGCGTCCGTCAGCTCCTCCAGCGTCCCCGCGCGCTCTATGTATTCCTCCACCGCACTTTTCGGGTTCTTGTGGCCGTCGCCGCTGAACAGCTTTTGCCATTCCTTCGGGTTCGAGTCCCTTAGCAGCTCCATCTGCTCCGGCGTCAGGTTCCACAGGTCGCCCGTGCTGTCCACCGTTATGTTGAAGCCGTTTTTCCTGAGCGTCTCCGTGAAGGCGTCCCAGCCCTCCCAGCCGCTGTCCGGCGAGTGCTTGTTGAAGCTTCCTTTGCCGCCCAAACCGAGGAAGCCGTACCCCGTGTTCGTCCAGGCTGACGCCAGTCCCTTGATGATGTTCCGCTGGTTCTCCTCCCACTCAAGCTCCGCTTTCCGCGCGTCGTTGTAATAGTCTATGCTCTCGGCGTTCGTGTTGTCCCCTTGGCCGATGCGCTCTGCAAGGCTGTCTATGCTCTCGCGCAGGTACTCGTTGCTCTCCGTCAGGCGGTTCACCGTCTCCATCACCTCCTTGTCGTTGCCGCCTAGCCACGAGCCGAGGCCGCCGAACGTAAGGGAGTCGAGGATGTTCCCCACGCCGTTGACGACTGACTGCATGGGCTTGGTTATTATGCCGCCGCTAAGCACGTCGTCAAGCACGCCGCTGACAGAGCCAAGCACAGTATCCATGAGGCTTGACACTATTCCGCCGATGCCGTCCTGCGCCAGCATGTCGAGCAGTCCGAGCACTGCCGATATGATTTCTCCGGCAAGCCCGCTGTCGCCAAGCGCTGCAGTGAGGGTCTTGGCAGCCTCGCTGTCCTTGCCGAGGAGCGACTGGAAACCTTTTGCCAAGGCATTGCCGGCCTGGGCCGTCAGCTTGTTGTCGCCGAAAAGGCCGTCAAGCTTCATCAAGCCTTGGCCTATGCCTTGCAGATTTCCCGAAGTCAGGCCGCGCAAGCCCTCGCCGAGATTGTCGAACATCGCCTTCGCCTCCGTAGCGGACGAGTTGAGGGCGGCCGTGGTCTCCTGTACCTGCCCGCCGAAAATCCGCACGTCCTCGGAAGCGGCGTCAAATGCCTCGTGTGCCTTGTCTACGTTTTCCTGCGCTGAGCGTATGCCCTCCTCACCGCGGTTTTCATTGCGTGCGGTTTCAAGCTCTTTTTCAGCTTTTACGAGGTTTTCTTCGGCGGCGCGTGCGGCATCTACGGCCTTGGAGTATCTGCCCATCGCCTCCTGGTATGCCGACAGGTCGTCGGACACACGTTTGAATATGTCGCTGTCCCATGCCGTGCCGGAGCGCTCCAGTTTCTCTATCAGGGAATAAAGGATTTGCTGCTCCTCAAGGCTCGACTGTCTGAACGTGTCACTTTGAGCCATGCGGCGTAAGCGGTCTATCGTAGGTTGCAGCTGGTCTTTGAACATCGTGCCGAAGTCCCCGAACACGCTGCCCCAGTCAACCTGCTGCCTGACGGCGTTTATCTCCACCTGCTGCAGGGCGCGGTCACGGCCGGCGACGAGCGACAGGCGCTCGCCCTCATTCTGTGCGTTCCTTATCTTTTCCGCGTATTCCTCTGCGATGGCCAGCTTCTGCTGCTGGTAGGTACCATATTCCTTGAGGTAGTTCCGCATGGCCCGTGCCTCCGAAGCGTACACCTCCTGTGTCTTGTGCTCCTGTTCCTTTGCGGCGTTGTCGCGCGCCTTCTGCAGCGCATCCGCCTGCTCGTCCGTCAGACCGTCCGCACCAAGCCCGGCAAGTCCGGCCTCCTTGTTCTTTTTCCTGAACTCGGTCTCCTGCCTGTCTATCTCTGCAATGCGTTGTTTATAGTCGTTGTCGATTTCGGCCAGTTTCTTCTGCGTGCCGTCTTGCATCAGGGCTGTCTCGTCGTCCTGGTTCTGACGCTGCAGGGCGAGCAAGTCCTTGTCAAGGTCTTCACGGGCCTTCAGGCGTTCCTTGCCGAGACGCTCTTCTTCTTTCGCGCGTCTCTCGGCCTCACGCTCCGCTTCCTTCCTGTCCTGCTCGTAGGATGCGCCCTGCGTGGTCTTTTCCACTGCGGACTGGCGTTTCAGGATTTCATCTTCATAAGACTGCATGGTGGCCTCGTTGCGCTTATAGTTCTCGTTATGGCGTTGCCAACGCTCACGCCGCGTCTCGAAGTCATCGATAACTTTTGCGTATTTTTCATACCGTTCGATGGCCTCGGGGTCTATCGCCACGCCGGACTGCGCCCTCGTATGGGCATCAGTCTTGGAGAAGGCATATTGGTTGCGGTCCGCCTTGCCTTGTGCGCTGTTCATGTACGCTACCGCATCGTCGTACGCCTTCTTGTTCCTTGACATATAGTTGTAGTCGGCCTGCGAGCCGCGCAGCTCGTCCACGTTCTTTGACGCGAGGTCTTCCAACCGTTCCTGATAAGCCCTCGCATAGGCGGCGGACATGATGTCTTGCGTCAACTGGCGGTACGCGGCGGAGGCGTTGCCCGCCAATATGGCCTCCTGTGACAGGCTTCCGAAATAAGCTGGGTACTGCGACTGCAGTTCCTTGACCGCCGCCGTCCTGTCACGCATCGATGCGTTGGCGTTCTGGGTCATGGCGTAGAGTACGCGAAGCCCCGCCGTCTCCTTTGCTGCGGATGTCCTTGCGTCGGCCATCGACTTGTTCAGCCTCTCCTGCTCGCGCCGTGTTTCCTCCAAGGCGTCCTTTGACTTGAACAGGCTGCCCACCCAGCTTGCAATCTCCTTACCGTACATGGACAGAACGGTAATGGCCACCATCAGGGCGGTCTGCCATGAGAATATTGACGATATGAGCTGCCGCCATACCGGTACAGTGCTTTGGCCTGAGGCCTTCAGTTCCTCGTTGGCCACCTTGGCGCGCTTTATCTCGTCTGTCAATACGGGTAGGTTGTTGCTTATGGCCAGAAAGAACATATTTAGTCCCATAGTGGCCGCAGGGAGTTCCCTCGCTATCTGCTGGACGCTCATGTGCAGCCCGTTGTATTGTCGGCCGGCTTGTGTCGCACTGGCCGGTACTGTATCCGTATTCTCCGCCGTCTCGTCAAGCTGCCGCAGCTGCTCCTGAAGCTCCTTTATCTTCGATTTCAGGGCTTCCATAGCCGAGATGTTTTTGCTTTGGTCGAAGTCGGGAACGGCGGTCTCGGCGGTTTTCCTCATTTCGGCAAGCTGCGCGTTGAGCGCGGCTATGGCCGTGCTGAGGATGCGCACGCGCTCGTCCGTGCCGGATGCCTTGCCCATCAGCGCGTCCAGCTTGTGCTGCATGGTCTCCAGCCCCGCACTCATACGGTCTTTCAACAGTATCTCTATCTCTACAGGTTTTGCCATAGTCTTTCTCGCCTCGTCGTATTCGGCCCATTGGGCTTATTTGTCCTATTTGCCCATTGGGCTTAACTCTTAATTCTTCACTTCTTCAGGTTACTCTGGAAAAATCCTACTATTTCATTCGCCTCGTCCTCCGCGCTCTTGCCGCCGTTCTTTTTGCGCACGTAGCGCGGCGCGTCCGCAAGCATCATTATCAGCGTCTGGTAGTTCACGCCCTCAAGGATGTAGCCCACGCTCCAACCCGTCGCCGCCGCTATCTGCCATACAAAACCAAAGGGGCTATGGGACGGTTCGTACACCGTCTTTAACTCCCCTTCCTTTTTTGGCTCAGTCTCGGCTTCATCGGGTTCGTCCGTTCCGCCGACCTGATAATACTCGTAAAAGGGTCAGTACCAAGCAGCAGCACGAACTTCCGCATGCACGCCATGAGGTACCGTTGCTCCATCATGTTCCTTATCCACCATGCCGTGGGCCGCACAAGCAGCTTCCGCCATAGCCATCCGCGGCACAGGGTGTAAGCCACCATCAGGCTCACGTCCTTGCCGTGGGTCGCGATGAAGGCCATCTCCTCCTCCTTGGTAAATTTCTCCATCTCCGCCGCAGTCACGCCCAGGCGCAGGTACACCCTCGACAGCCTTATCAGTCCGCCCAGGCGCGGACGCCGCATCATGGCCCGCAACCGCAGCGGCTTCTTCCGGAACGGTATGCGCACTTCCTTCAAGGGGACGGACACGCCGCCGTCAAGCAGCGCGGCCGCCCCCTCGGCCTCTATCATGCGTGCAGTCTTAGCGTCCATAAAGTTATTCGCCTGCGGTGTTGTTTACCTCGTATGTAGATGTGTCCGGCTCTTCCGGCTTGTTCACCTTCAGCTGGCATTCTATCTTCGACACCTCCGTCAGCGTCAGCTTGCCACCCAGGTTCGCAAGGATGGTGCCGTTCGGTATCTTCATCGTCTGCCCACTCACGAACTGGATTTCCCAAGGGCCGCGCAGCTCCACGAGGTCGGTCGGGGCTTTCCAGCCGGTGTAGCTGCCCGCGCTGCCCACCAGCGTGCCGCCCATCACGGCCTGCATGTTCTCGTAGTCCAGCTGGATGAGGTTGAATGTCGGCGCTATCGTACCGTTCTTGCTTATTATCGTCAGCACCGGAGCGTCCGTCACCTGCTCGGCATCAACGTCAATAGGCTCAGGCTTCGTGCCGCCCCAGTCCCAGCTGCCCTTCTCGATGTAGCCGATTTCCTTGCTGTTGAACTTTACAAGGGCTATGCCGTATATGAATTTCTTATTTGCCATTGTTCTTTCGTTTTAGAATGATGATTATTGTGGTTAAAATCCCTGTCAGTATTCCCGCCCCGAAACCGTAGAAAAAGATTTTAACGGGGTTCGAACGCTGTTTTCTTTCCTCTTCGTACAGGCCGGCCATCTCCTCGTAGCGTTCCTGCCACACGGAGGATGTCCGCTCGTAGTATTCCACCAGGAGCTGCAGGCTGTCGCAGCTCGCGTACACTGTTATCACGTCCCTGTCGCGGCTCACCGACACGCTGGCCTGGCCGCTCTTGCCGCTGTACTGCGCCAGCGGAGGGAGCCTCAGAAGGCTGTCAGCCGGTATCGCCAGCCTCACCTCCGACTTCGGTACCGTTTCCGTCCGCATCAGGCGGACTTCGCTCCTCATGCTGTCCGCCCGGCCCGTCGCCGTTTCCGTCCGTGCCGTTTCCCGCGCTGTCTTTCGGGTGCTCGCGCACCCCGCGAAGCACAGGGCAATCGTCATGATGCTTGCAAGAATTGGCAGTGTCAATGGCCTTGCGAAGGCGTGCCATCTCGCGCTTCGTCGCCTGAAGGTCTTTCCTCGTCGCATTGAGTTCGTCTTTTAACGGTTCGACTATGTTGTCCACAAGTATCCGGGTGGCGTGCTCAGCGTTGTCAATCCGCACGGTCTCGGCGTCCGCCTTCGCCTTCTCGGCTTCCGCGTTGGCCTTGCGCACCGTCGCGCGGAGCGTCACTATGCCAACAACGGTCGCCAGAAGTGAGCCACCCAGTACGAAATTGAGAATTTCACTGAGTTCCATCTGATACTATGTTTTTATTGTTTGATTCCTATCGATTCCAGCCATACAGGCACATCGAAACTCGGGCAGGCTTTCGCCGCCAGCTGATTATGCCCTACAACCGGGATGGAGGGGAAACGCCGGTGGAAGTCTTTCACGTAGGCTTCCATCGCCTTCTTCTGCGCCGGGGTACGGGTGTCCTTGGGGGTCTTGCCGTCAGCGGCAACGCCGCCGACGTACACAACGTGCCGGGATGTGGTGTTGTACCCTTTTGCCCCGTTGGTAATCTCCCAGGGATCCACCTGTGCGTCCTCGTTGTTGTCCACCAGGCGTTCCACCTTTCCGTCCAGGTGTATCATGTCGGTATAGCCGACCTGCTTCCACCCGCGGCCACCCTTGCTCACCGGGTCGGTGTGCCAGTGGCGGATGTCCGCCGCGCTCACTTCGCGGCCTTCAGGAGTGGCCGTGCAGTGCAATACCAAACGTTTCAACTGTGCCATGACTTATGCTCCTTGCTTTGGCTGGGTTATCGTTATTTGGGCAGTCTTGCCGTTATTGGACTGCAAGGTCAATGTCAGGGTTCCGCTTTTCTGCTCGCCGTCGTTGGCTTCTGCCGAAATGGTCACGGTATTGCCTTTCTTGCTTACGTTGAAGCCTTCAGGGGCCGCCCCCACCGTATATGCGCCGCTTGCCGTCACCGTCACATCCTTGCTGCCACCCTCGGCCGGGATTGTCACGGTAGTCGGGTCTGCCGTGATGCTGCCGTCCGACGATGCCTGGTAGCCGCTGCGGATTGCCACACCGGCATCCGCTTTCTTGAACATGCAGATGAAGTAGTGCCTGAAGTTGATCTTGTTGCGCTGGTATTCCGGGTCGGTCGATGCCTCGCTGTAATACATCTTCGTGGAGCCGGTGGCCTTGAACACACGCGGTACATAGAAAGCGAACGAACATTGGAATTCCCCGGCTTCGGCCAAGGCACCGACAGCTTTCTTCTTGCCGGCAACGGTATAGAGCGGAGTATTCCCGAACTCATAGATGTCGAAACCGTACAGGCGGCCTATCCGGCCATCCGTCTGGTTCAGGTTATACTGTTCCTTGAACTTCTGGTCTGCCATCAACAAGTCGTTTACATGGTCACTGCACAATACCAGACGACGCTTGTCTGCCGGTACACGCAACTTGTCCAATGCGGCTTTCAGGCGCACGATGTCACCTGGCACAAGGCGCAGACGCCCCGTGTCGGCATCACGCTCGCCGGTCGTTACCAATACCGGGGTGGTGTCCGTATTTTCCGTAGGGCACAGCGCATGGGCTGCCTTCGCAAACTTGGCGTCATTGATGGCATTCGAGTGGCTCTCCTTCACACGGCTCATCTTGTCGTAGCTGATGGCATACAGCTCATCGTCCGTGATGGGGGTCACCTTCGTCTGGAACTTGTCAAGCTCGATGGCGATGTCCGCATCGTCCAGAGCCTGCAACGGGATTGGGTAGGTCGTGTTGTTGATCAGCACTTCCGGGTCAACTCCCACCTCTACCAGGTGAATGATGTCATTGTTCACCAGGGACGAGCTGTCAGGTATGCCGTCCAGCCACGTGCCTTCCAGCAGGCCGCGCAGGGCTTTCACCAGCTCGCCCGTCCAGATTTCCTTATACACTCCGGCACGCAGCACGCCCTGGGGCACGGTGCCGCCGAACAGGACGGCCACGGCATTCATGCCGGCCGCACCGGCCACCGGAGAAATACCGGCCGCCATTGCCAGCAAACCGCCTGTCATGCAGTTGAACAGGACAGCAGCCAGCACCATCATGATTTTCTTGTTCATTGTCATTGTCTTTATCAGGTTTCACATTCAGATTTCACACTCCATGCCGTACTCCGCCTTGTACAGGCGCTTGTATTCGTCCGGCTGTTTCCCTCGCATCTCTTCCAGCTTCTCGGAAGGAACCTCGCTCAGCTTCTTGTAGGTAACCGTGGTTGCGGCAGGAGCACCTCCCTGATGGCCGACGACCGCGCTCAGCTTCACCTGCGGCGACATGGCACCGAAAGTGCTTTCCAGGTCTTCCACTCCGATTTTCTTGCCAAGCTCGATGAACTGCTGTTTCTTGTCCTCGCCGATACGCTTTTCCGCGATGGCCTTTTCCACCGCAGCCGTGATGCGTCCGAGCTGCAGCGTCTCGTTTTCCTTGCGGAGCTTGTCCGCATCTTCCTTGGAGGCTTTCAGTTCCGCGAGCTTCGCACTGATGGCCGCCTCGTCAGCCGTTTCCGGCAGGCCCAGCTGGAGGGCCAGCATTTTCTGATCCATAACTTTTTGTTTTTGGGGTTTGTTGTTCAACAATGGCAGGAGGCATTCGCCGTCCTTGCCGAGATTTATCACCGTGCCGTCCCTTTTCAGGACGATGGCATCGTCATTGGCTCCTATGTCCACCAGCGACACCTCGAACAGCTTGCTCTTCGTCACCGTCGGCCGGGTCTGTCCCTGCACGAGGTGTTCCTTTGCGTCGCTCAGTTCCAGGATGTCTATCCCGGCACTGACCATGCGCAAGCTGCCGAACTCGTACTGTTTCTTGCACCGCTTCGACAGTTCGCTGGCCTCGTCAAAGACCAGCTCGCCGGTCACTTCGCCGTTCTCGGACTTCAGGTCTTTCACATAGCCTATCACATTGCCGCGCTCGTGCATGTAAAGCAGCACGGGGTTCCGGCAGTACTGCTCCACGTTCATGCCTGCGGTCAGCACACGGGAGCCGTAGCTGTTCAGGCTGTCGTTTGAAATTCTTACTCGTCTTGCACTCATTTCGTCTTCGCGTTTTGCGTTTTACGCTGCAATATTACACCGCAAAGGGCTGGCCACCAAAAAAGTGTGAAACGGTTGCACACTTCTATGCAACTGTTTCCTATCTTTTTGGCGTTCAGCCCGAAACGCCGCAACTTTGCCGTAAGATACGCACGCATTCAAGATCTTACCAGATATGAAGAAAGCAGACATTGAGAAGAAGAAGTCACTCGGCAGGGCATTGTACCTTTCCGGGATGGAACAGACCGAGATTGCCGACAAGATAGGCATATCGCGCGTCACCGTCTCCAAATGGTGTTCCGCCGAGGGATGGAAGGAGGCGAGGGCGGCCAAGAGCATCACGCGCCCGGAACTGGTCAACAAACTGTTGCTGACCATCGACAAGCTCATAGAGCAGGTGAACGCATCCGAGGATGCCAACCTCATCGCCGGACTCGGCGACAAACTGGCCAAACTTTCGTCGGTCATCGAGAAGCTCGACAAGAAGGCCAACGTGGTGGATGCCATCGAGGTGTTCATGGCCTTTTCAAAATGGCTGGAGCACCGGGCGCAGACCGACCCCGAACTCACGCCCGACCTTATCAAGGCCATCAACAAGTACCAGGACAAGTATATAGTGGAAAGCATGGGCACGAGCCTGGGGAGGTGACGCATGGCGACACAGGCAGAGATTAAACAGAGGTATGCGGAATGGCAGGAACACTGCAAGCACATCCAGTCCATCACGGACACTGCACTGCTGATAAGAGAAACGCCGGTCGAAAAGGATAGGCGCATCCGGCGTCTGCAAAAGGACTATGCCGCGTTCTGTGAATACTACTTCCCGCATTTCCTGCAACTGCGCGACAAGGTGACGGGCGAAGTCATCCGTACCATACATAATGCACCGTTCCACAACACGGCGGCCGTCAAGGTCAAGAACACCCCGAACCTGAAGGCGGTGTTCAAATGGCCGCGCGGACATGCCAAGTCCACCCATTTCGACATCTTCATGCCGCTCTGGCTGATGTTCCAGCCAAAGCGGCTCATCAATTTCATGGTGGTGGTCGGAAAAAGCGAGGACAGCGCCATACGCCTGCTCTCGGACATACAGGCGGAACTGGAGTTCAACCAGCGACTTATCGCCGATTTCGGAGAGCAGAAAAGCATCGGCGACTGGCAGGAAGGGGAGTTCACGGCACAGTCCGGAGTCAAGTTCCTGGCCTGCGGACGCGGCCAATCGCCCCGCGGTCTCCGTGAGCGTGAGGCACGCCCGGACTACATCGTCATCGACGACCTCGACGACGACGAGCTTTGCCGCAACGAGAAGCGCGTCAAAGACCTGACTGACTGGGTAAAGGAGGCGCTTTTCGGAGCGCTGGACGTAGGGCGCGGACGCTTCATCATGGTGGGCAACCTCATTTCCAAGACTTCCGTACTAGCCAACATCGCGGCCACAAAAGGTGTATATGTGTCGGAAGTGAAGGCGGTCGACCGCGACGGGAATCCCGTCTGGAAGGAGAAGTGGACGAAGGACGAGGCACAGGAGTACCGGGACTTCGTGGGTTATCGGGCATGGGAGAAGGAGATGATGCACAACCCCATCAAGGACGGCACCATCTTCCGCCACGACTGGATACGCTTCAAGAAGGTGCTGCCGCTTGAAAAGTACGACCAGCTCGTATGCTACACCGACCCTTCGTTCAAGTCAACCACAGCCAACGACTACAAGGCTTCGCGCCTGTGGGGAAAGACCGGCTCCGAACTCCACCTCATCGACTGCTACGTCCGGCAGGACACCGTGACCGGCATGGTGCGGTGGCTCTATGACCTGTACGAGCGCACACGCGACAAGGCAGCCGTCCTCTTCTTCATGGAGGCGAACTTCATACAGGACATCATCCTGGACGAGTTCACCGAGGAGGGCAAACGGCGCGGATATCAACTGCCCATAATGCCGGACGTGCGCAAGAAGCCGGAAAAGCTGCAGCGCATCGAGGCCGTGTCGCCCTTGTGGGAGCGCGGGTTCGTCTGGTACAACGAGGCGTTGAAGGATACGCCGGACATGCAGGTCGGCATCGAGCAGACACTTGCCCTGGAACGCGGCAGCCGTGTCCACGATGACGCGCCGGACGCGGACGAGGGTGCCATCTGGATACTTCAGAAGCACACAAGACAACAGATTTATAAACCGAGGTTTGGCATGAGGCGCCATTCCTCAAAAAACAGCTGGTGATATGTTCAGACTTATAAAGGACTTGATTTTCGCATGGCGGTACAAGCGTGCCGTGAAAAAGGCCGTGGAACTTTCCAAACTCCACGGCATGAAGTTTTATGTGGTTTACCTCAACGACGGCTTGAAGGTCGTGCCCAAGAAGGCCATCAAGGAGCTGGTGGCACGCCGGCGGTTCCGCAAAGGGGTAACCGTGCAGGACATAGAAAAACGCGCCCTTTTCGTGACGCATTAAAGAAAGGAGGTGCTTATGTTCATTACAGACGAGGATTACAAAGTGGTCATCGGCGAGAGCGCACTGAAGGTGGTTTCCCAGGTCAGCACGAAAAACCGCAGCAACGCCGAGATGGAGGCGCAGGAGGAAATGGCCGGATACCTGCGCCCGAAATACGACTGCGCGACCCTATTCGCCGCTGAAGGTGACGCGCGCAACCGGCTCGTGGTCATGTACTGCTGCGACATCGCGCTCTACCACATGGCTGCATCCCTGCCGCAGAAGATGGGCATGGAGATACGCAAGGAACGTTACGAAAGAGCCGTCAAGTGGCTGGAGGGCGTGCAGGCCGGGAAGATTGTACCGGATCTGCCGGTTGTCCTGGACGAGGACGGGCAGCCGGTAAGCGGAACATTCATTTACGGGTGCCAGAAGAAACAACGCTATAACTGGTAGGCTTATGGGAATATGGAAAGACATAAGGCAGTATTTCGCCGGCCATGACGACCGGATGCTGCATACGAGATACGGAGACTTCAATCTCGCAAAGGAAGGCGACCGCAGGAAAGTGCGGAAGATGGTAGTCAACCTGCAGCGCACGACCGACGCGCTGACGCGGAAGGACATACAGGACTGGCGCAACGCCTGGCAGCTGGCCATCAACGTGGACAGCCCGAACCGCAAGCCGCTTTACGACATCTACCGGGACGTGGACGCTGACCTGCACCTGTCCGGCTGCATCGAACAGCGCAAGGGGTTCGTCATGTCACGCTCGTTCAAGATTGTCGGCGCGGACGGCAAGGAGGTGGAGGACGCGGCACACTATTTCAACCAGGCATGGTTCCGACAGCTGATGAAGCTGTCGCTCGATTCCGTCTATTGGGGTCACTCGCTCATAGAACTCGGCGACATAGTCACCGACGGGGACGGCTGCATCTGCTACGACGGGGTGAAGCTCATACCGCGCAAGCATGTCATACCCGAATACGGACGGGTCGTAACCGACCTCGGACAGGATTGGACGACCGGGCTGGAATACCGCCGTGCCCCGTTTACGGACTGGCTCATTGAAGCCGGACAGCCTGACGACCTCGGGCTGTTCCTCAAGGCCGCCACGCAGACCATCCCGAAGAAGAACGCCCTGGCGTTCTGGGATACGTTCGCGGAGATTTTCGGCATGCCCATGCGCATCGCCAAGACCACCACGCGCGACGAAAAGGAGCTGGCCAAGATGGAAAAGATGATGGACAGCATGGGGGCGAGCCTCTGGGGCGTGTTCCAGGAGGGCACGGAAATCGAAGTAGTAGAAAGCACCAAGGGCGATGCTTTCAACGTGTACGACAAGCGCGTGGACAGGGCGAACTCCGAGCTCTCCAAGCTCATCATCGGACAGACCATGACCATCGAGGACGGCTCCAGCCTGTCACAGTCGCAGACGCATCTCGAGGTGTTCGAGAACCTCGTGGAAAGCGACCGCACCATGCTGGCCGACATCGTGAACAACCAGCTCATTCCACGCATGGCAAAGCACGGATTCCCGGTCAAGGGCCTCCGTTTTGAATGGGACGATTCGGTGGACTATACCCCTGAACAGCAGGTGGCCTTCGAGAAGATGGTGTCAGACCGCTATGAGGTCGACCCGAAGTACTTTGCGGAGAAGTACAACATGCCGGTCGGAGAAAGGCGTGCCATACAGGTTCCGGCCGGCAAGGAAGAGGAGGATGGCAGCAAACGGCAAAAAAACGCACGGCATTTTTTCGACTGAGCCCCGATGACTATTCGGGGCTGCACAGACGTTATGCCGCCCTGCTCGGCAACCGCCTTGAACTGGATGCCGGCGACCGCATCGACAAGAAACTCCGTGAAAAGTTGGAAGCCGCATTCAGGGGTATGATGTCGGCACTCTACAAAGAGGAAGGTGCGTCGCTCCGCATCGGCATACTGGCGGAACATAGCGCGCAGGAATTTATCACGGCACATTCGGACGTGCTCGACTCGTCGTTCGCCACGGTCGGAATGTCCGATGTCATGCGCCATCGCCTACAACGCTCCAACTATGTTTTCTCCGGCATGAAAGCGTTCCATGAGCTGAACGAGGCGTTCCCATCTCTGCTGGATGAGAACGGCAATAGAAAGACGTTCGAACGGTTCTTGAAGGATGTACAAAGCATCGATGCCACCTACAACTCCAACTACCTGCGCTCGGAATTCAATTTTGTACAAGCATCCGCGGAAATGGCGGCCAAATGGGAAGGATTCATGCAGGACGGCGACCGCTACTACCTGCAGTACCGCACGGCGGGCGACGGCAAGGTGCGCCCGGAACACGCCGCGCTTCACGGCGTGACGCTGCCGATTACGGATTCCTTCTGGGAAGAATACTATCCGCCCAATGGATGGAACTGCCGCTGCACTGTCGTGCAGGTACGCAAGTCGCGTTACCCGGCCACGCCGCACGACGAGGCGATGGCACTCGGCGAGGAAGCCCTGCAGCGTGATACGAAAGGGATGTTCCGCTTCAACCCGGGCAAGCAGGAAAAGGCTGTGCCGGACTACAATCCCTACACCATCAGCCGGTGCCGGGATTGCGACATCGCCAAAGGAAAGGCAAAGCTCGCCAAAGCGTTCATCCCGGACAACGAACTGTGCCAGGCATGCCAGCTGCTGCAGAAGTGCGTGGCCGACAAGACCAAATCAGAAAGAGCCATTGAACGGACGCACTACCTCCATACGATGGAACCACTGCTGAAGAAGTCCGTGACGCTCAGTACAGAAGGGAAGGACATCCGGGTAGGCTTCACCACCTATGGCAACAAGCACCTGTTCAGCGACACATTCGGGCGTTCGTCTGTCCTGACCAAGGACGACCTGGCCACCCTTGACAAGGTATTAGAAACTGCCATATTCATCGGCTCGTCATCGCTGACACACCAGCGCAACGACGGCATCGACCGTTTCTTCTACTATGAAGCAACCGTCAGGGAACAAAAGGTAAGACTGAATGTGGCAAAACAGGTCTATCGGCGACCGACAGGACAGATTGAAACAAGGTTTTTCCTTTATTCAATAAACGACATATAAAAAGAGCACCCGGGGCGGCTATTAGGACTCAAACGCCAGTACGCCATTCCCTGAATGCTCTTAATGCTTTTACACTTCAGGCGGAGCTTAGGACTAAAATGCCAGGTTTCCATTCCCTCAGTGCTTGGACTGCAAATATACAAACAATTTTTCAAAACCGATTCATTATGAACAGAATTATCTCTTTTTTGAAAGAAAGTAACCGGTGGAAGCACCTTGCCGGGGGCTTTGTGGTAGGATTGTGCGCATATTCCGCGTTCGGTGCCGTGTATTCGACTGCCGTGGCGGCATCATGCCTCGAACTGAAAGACAAGCTGAATGGGAATCCGTGGGACTGGATTGACTGGCTTCTCACGGTGGGCGGCGGTGCCGCTGCCGCCGCCATCTGGATGCTGTCCTGACAGGAAGCCCCACAGACCGTTTACGGCTTGTGGGGCTTCTTTGTCACTGCAGCGACTTGAACGCCACGCACTGGTACACCTCGATGTTCTCTACGATGTCCTCGTGGTTGTGGTTGGTGTCGCTTTCAACAAGGTCGAACTCCTTAAATGTCTCGCCTTCCATGCACGCAAGCGCGGCGTGTATCTCCTCCAGCATGTCGAACACCTCCAGGCTCTCCTCCTTGAACGGGCTGCCGTCATTTACGCTGCCCGTCCAGTCCGTCACCACGTGCAGCGCGACCTCCGGTTCGGCTCGGTACTCCACGCCGTTCACTATGGCGTTCCACTTTATCGGCCGGAACTCCACGAACACCGCCGGACGCGCCCAGCTTTCCTCCTGCTCGATGAACTCCACGTTGTGGTTCCACAAGTCAATGTGCTTTATGGCACCGCCGCCGACCTCCTTCAGACGGTCGCACAGCATCTGGTACAGTTCCTTTCTCATTTCCTTTCTATGCTAAAATCCATGTCAAAATACTCGTTCAGGTTGTCCTCGATAATCTCCCGCACGATACGCTCAACCTCCGGCCCTGTGCCGAGAAATCTCCGCCGGGGTATGCGGATGGTAGTCCCGGCACGTTTGAGGGCCATGAAACGCCAGAAATCGGCCTCTGTGGAGAGTTGTCGCGTCCGCTTGTCGTTCCGGCGTTCGCCGTTCTTCTTCCGCCCGAAACTTCCGGTGGCCTCGTAATACTTGTGCCAGAAAAACCGCTTCATCTTCTCCGTCACCACTATCTCCCCGCCGTCATTGTGTATGGCCGCATACGGCAGGTCGGTGTAGAACGTGATGCTGTCATCGGTCGTCCGGCTCCTGATGCTGCGCCGCAGCGTTCCGGTATCCACCAATATCGTGCCACCCGGACGGGGCGGACTTTTCCGGCGTGTCCATGCGTCGTTGAAAAAAGCCTGGCGTTCGAAGTTCCTGTCAAATTCGTCGCCAAGCTCCACCCGAATGTCGGACAATATCCGCCTTATAACCGCTTTTGTATCCTTATTCATTCCGCTCATGTGTCAAAATTGAAATACAGCTGGGTATCTTTCGGCAGGTCGTTCTTGGGATTGGCAGACGCTTTCAGGATATTATAAAAAGTCCTCTCACTGATACCATACACAGGATATATGTACCTCCGCCATATCTCCCTGTTCGGGACTCCCTTCTTGACGTAGAGGTCATATATCCTGTTGATGTCAGCGACGCGTTTCTGATAACTCACACCGTGCCGGTTCCCCATAATTTGTTTTAATGTCAGTCCATAACCTGTTCACTTTTTGGCTTGTAAGGACGGATGTCAAGCGTCATCTCGCAGCTTACCGTCACACGACCGCTCCCCTCACACTGCGGACAGGTTTCCATCTTGCGTATGAAACGTCCTGATACGATTTTGCCCGTGCCGCGGCATTTGCGGCACAAGGCTACTTTCGGGTCTTTCTTCACTTCCTGCTTCATGCGGCATCCTCCTTCTTTGGTTCCACGAAGAAGGTCTCGTCCTGTGACACTTGTATGCCACACTTGGCCATCTTGCCGCCCATGTCCTCCACATCGCGGTCGGCCAATAGCTTGTCCTTGGCTATCTCTTCCGTCTGGCGGACATAGCCGGGCAGGAATTCCTTTACAAGCTGCAGCGCACTTGCCCATGTGAAGCCCTTGAGCGTCTTCAGCTTCGGCGTACCCGTGCGGAAGCCTATCGTGCCGTGGGCCATCTCAAGGCTTTTCTTCTTCGAGAACAGTTCGGCCTGGTTCTCCGTGGCAAACGCCTGGAGCGTGTCGAACGCCTTGTCTTTTGCGTCCTCAAGCTCAGCCAGCCTCCCTGCGTATTTCTCGCGGATACGTGCGCATTGCAGCTCGATGTCCGCCGTTATCTTCGCGCTCTCGGCCGCCGTCTTGGCGTATGTTGCGAACGCCTCGTCTGCCGCTTCCCTCGTAACTCCCGTGATAATCACTTTCTTCGCTCTCTTTGTTACCATTGTCGTAAGTTTTATTTGGTTAAACAATATGTTTCAATTCTCTTCCATGTCCGGAACTTCCATACAGAGCTTGCCGCGCTCATCCTCAATCTCGAACCATAGGCCCTCTAATATGTCCATATAACGGGCATCGTCAAGTTCCCTGCAATACTTGTGTATGTGATCCATCAGTTCCTTCACTATCTGCCTGTTCGTCATCGTCAGTTCGCTTTTTCATTGTTTGTCATATTCACTATCACGTATTCTTGGCGCGGCGCGGGTTCGGGCTTGGCTGGCCTTTTCAGCCCGCCCTTGCGCCTGATGGAACGCAACTTCACGCTCAAGGCTTCAAGTTCCGGCTGGCTTATCCGGGCGAATGGCTTGCCGGCTATCCGTGGATTCCGGCAGAAGTCATCCACGCGCGCCCAGTCCGTGGTGTCGATGCCAATCTGCTGCATCAGCCTCAAGCAGGTGCTGCGCCATCGCCTCAGCTCGCGGCGTATGGCTTCGCTGCGTTCGTCGTAACCTGCCACGCGCTCCATCTCGCGGCACATGGCCCCATATTCCGCCTCTGTCATCAGGCGCAGGTGTTCTGTCCGGCCGTTGGTAAACTGGTACACCAGTGTTTCCTTGTCTGCACCCTTCAGTTTTTTCAGCAAGGCGTAGAACCTTGCATAGTTCGTCCCTTCCTTCATGGCGCATATTCTCCTACATTTCGAACAGCACTTTTATCCCGCACGAACTGGCCACGTCAAGTTCCAGCTTGGCTCCCTTGCTGAGTTCCCAACCTTTCAGCATGAAGATATAGCCGCAGCACAGCAGGTTGGCTATGTCAATCCTCATGTGCTCGCGCCAGTCAGCATCCTCCGGCAGCCCGTTCCTGAACGGGTTTACAGGCTCCATGCCCAAACGCCTCAACTGCACTTCGGCCACGGCGAACGCCCTCTTGCGCTCGTCGATGTCATAGTGCGCTATCGCACCGCTGATGTAAACTTTCTTATTCATCGCATTTGTCTTTTTGGTCTTCTTCCATCCTCCTGAAACGCTCCGGCAACACTACCGTGTAGTTGCACTTACGGCAGCACTGGCCTTTTTCCTTCACAGGGAACGGGTTGTAACCGTACCCCTCAATGTCATTGCCGCAAATGCAGCACCTTTCATTCTTTTCCATATAGTTGGTTTTGTTTCTTCGTTTTCATAATCCGTTGCTTGTCTGTATAAGGCCTTCCTTCCACACCACGTAGTAGCTTCCGGCCTCGCCTATGGAACGTCCCAGGCAGTATGCTTTGTAGCCCATGACACGCACTTTCATGTCGCAAATGTATCTCAGGCGCAGCGCGTCGCTGCCCATCGGCGAGCTTTTCTTTTCCTGGCTGATGAAGATGAAACATTTTCTCGGGAAACGCCGTATCAGCTCAACGGCCTTGTCGTAGCTGAATCCGGCATCGTCCTTGGCCACTTGAAACGAGTCCACTATGACGAACTTCGGCGACTTGGGCTTTCTCAAACGCTCGACAAGCTCTTCGTAGCTGTCGTCCGTGGCTACACGGAACTTGCCTTGTACATCGTCCATGTGCAGGTAACACATCCTGCGCTGGAAACTCTGGTTCACGCGCTCCTCGTAGCTTAGGTACAGTACCGGCCCGTAATTGCACAGTTCCTTGCCAAGCTGCATCACGAACGAGCTTTTGCCCTGTGCGCTGGCACCGCTGATGAACCATGAGGCGTTCTCGGCAGGAAAGCCGAAAGGCTTGCTCCACTTCTCACCCCACGGCAGCGTCACCCACTTCTTGGCGGCTATCTCTTTCGGACTGTACGCACGCTTCATTTGTTTACCTCGCTTCCTTCTGCTGTTTTTGCAGTTCCGCAACAAGGGCGTCTGCTGCCGCCACAGCCTTTTCTGCGATGTCCTCGTCGGTGAGCACGCTGTCTGCCCAGCTTTTGGAGAACACTTCCTTTGCTATTTCGTAACGTCTTTTCTCCCAGTCCGGCTCGTTCGCCTTCTTCATATCGCGATGGATCCCGATTATAGCCTCCATCGCCTGCTGTTCTATCTTGGTCATCATTGTGCTGTCATTTTAAGTTTCTCAATCTCCGTATATACACGTCTCAGCCCTCCGCGCGTCTTGCGCACTATCTGCGCGATGTCCGCGCCTTCAGGAGCGTTGGCCTTGGCTACAATCCGCGCCTGCGTCATCAGGAATGCCTCGCGTTCCTTGCCGTCGTCCGGGGTGACCTTGCTGTAGCGGTCGCCGTAACGGCTCAGCATCTCGGTGTAGCCCACCTTCTTGCACTCGATCGAGCGGTTTATCTTCTCCTTCAGACCGTCGGCCCCCATCATGTACCAGGCGCAGCACCGTTCGGTGGCGTTCCACAAAGCCTTCAACTCCAAGAAGGCTTCATACTGCAGGTCGCCCGCCTCGTCCAGGATGATGAGCGGCGTTTCGATGGAGCGGAGGTAATACACCAGGTCGTCGTACACGTCTGCATACCGGCCCTTGCTGTCCACGCCGAACTCGGCGGCAATCTTGCGCACCAGCTTCAGCTTGGTCTTCACCTGCGAGCAGTCGATATAAACCGCGTTCCTGTGGGTCTGCACATAGTACCGGGCCGTGAATGTCTTGCCTATGTTCGGCACGTCACAGAGAATGGCCGAAAGGCAGGACTTCTGCGAAATCTCCAGCTGCGAGGTGATGTACTCAAAGGTGGGTGTCTTGGCAGCCTTCCACTCCATGCCGCCGCGCAGGTTCACGCCTAATCTCCGGGCGATGCCTATCCAGTTGGCGTCGCTCAATACCTTGTCCGTCTGTCCGTTCTTTACGGCACTGTACACCGAAGTGGTGATGCCGAGGGAGGCGGCGTGCTTCGCGTCGCTCGGATAGTTCGCACGGTTTGCGGCTATCGCCTCCATAATCCTTTGCTTTTGCGCTTCTGTAATCATAATCTAACGCTGTTTTAATGTTGTTCTAATTGTCGTATAAGTGAGCGTCAATGAGCTTGCTCGTTTGACCGAGCGCAGCCGACAATCAGCTTGCTAAAGGTCTTCCAATGCCCGCCTGGTGCTGTCCATGTCCGGCTTCCATTCGTAATCTTCCGGCTCGTCCTGCACCGGGACGGGAGGCAGGGTGTAGCATTCCGTATCCACTTCTTCCGCGTAGGCCTGCGGCCCAGCTTCGGCCTTGCCCACTTTCGCGATGGCATTGTCGCGCAGGTATTTCTTGAAGTGCGACACGTATTTCTGCTGCTCGATGTAGTTCGCCACGTCCTCGTCCGTCTGCTCGGCCATCACGCGGCTGTAGGTCTTCACGGGACGCACCTTGTCAATGTAGCGGTCGCCCTGGAACAGGTACACGTCGGTCGGCTTCCCTTCCTCGTCCGGCAGGTAGTAGGCCGTCACCTTGCGGTTGTTCGGCTCCAGCTCCTCCAGCACCTCCGGGCCGCTTATCCACCAGTCCGCGTAGGCCACGCGCACCGTCGAGTTGCGCCGTATGCTGGTTTCCACTTTCTCGCCGATATAGCGGCTCAGGGTCAGGCTGTCGTATGGGCGGAGGGTCGGGTTTATCTTCGCCACGAGCACGTCCCAACGGGTCATGCCCGGATATTTCTTCTGGTTCGGGTGCAGTGAGTTGTTCCATTCAGCGCAGTCACGGCGGTCGTCGGCCACCAGCTCCTCGAAGGTGTAGTATTTCTTGTCCTCCCATGTATGGTTGCCGCTGTCGCTGATTTTCTTTTGGTCCACCCTGCGCGCGCCCTTGTTGTACCAGCGGCCCACGCCTTCGTGGTTCTTGTGCGCTATCGTGGTCTTGAACGCGCCGTTCAAAGGCTCAGCGTATTTTTCCTGCGAGTTCTGCGGAGCACAGAAATGTACGAACTTGAACACCTCGCCGGCTTTCAGGAAGCCACCCTTGTACTTGCTCATCAGGTGCTGCTCAACCTCGATGCCTGCCGGGATGCCCCAGCCGTGCCGTGCAATCAGCCGGAACATGTCGCGGAAACACTCCACTACAAGGGCGTCATCCTTGCCGCGTCCGTAGGCCAGTCCTATCCTACATTGGCTCACCACGTCGTAGGCGTAGTATGCGTGTACGTACTCATTCCCCTTCATGCGGCGCGGCAAGTCCACGTCGTCCATCGTTACCTGGCTCAGCGACCATTCGCCGCCGTGGCGGTGCATGTGCGGCATCTGCTCGTGCATGAATTCGGTATAGCCGCGCAGGGCGTGCTCCACAAGCAGCTTGTTGCTTGGTTTGTTCAGGATGTTGCGGATGGTGCTTTCGCTGAGTTCTTTCGGCTCCCCGTTCTTGTTGGTAAAGTCGTCCGGGTTGAATATCTCGCCGGTTTCCAAGTCCCAGGCCTCAAGCTCGCCGCACACAAACTGTATGTACATCTCATGAACGTCGCTTCCGTATGGCTGGTTGGGCAGCACTCGCAGGCTTAACACGAGCCGCTCGGTCTTGTAGTCCACCTTACGGGCGCACTGGTTGCCGAACTTACCTGTAATCAGGCACTCGTAACCGAACTTCTTGTAGTCGTTCACCTTCCTGCGGAAGCGCAGCGTGCTGGCCGGCAGGTCGTGCCCCAACTCCTCGCGTAACGTCTCGATGGCCTTCGCCATCTTAGCCCAGTCGTATTTCTCGCCGAACAGCCTTGCGCAGTCTTTCGCGCGCTCATACAGACTGATGCAGGTGTTCAACACCGAGGCGTTCACAGCATACTTGTGCGCCAGCTCCGCCGTGGCGTGGTCGCTCTTGTGGCCGGCGGCCCAGTCCATGAAGAAGGCCAGCGCAGCCTGGTCAAGCTCGTAGTTCGACATCACCCAGCCCCTGATGCGCGCCTCGTCGCAGCCGAACTTCTCCTCGACCTTCTCCCTGCAAGGTGCTGGAAGGCTGTCTACGGCAACAAGGGCGCATTGACCCTTCGCTCCGCCACCGCGGCGCACCACGGTGATTTTACGACGGGTCACGTTCTTCTCGTATGCAGCCTTTGTCATATAGCCGCCTTCAACGAGTTCACGCGCCGGAATGCAAAGTTTATTGCCGTAATACCCAATCATGGCCGCCTCCTTCTTACTTTATCGCCTTTGCCCAGTTTTGTATGTCCTTGATGTCGGCTATCGCCACGTTGTCGTAGTGGCGCACCTTCTTGCCTTTGTGGAACACGTCGCAGCCGCCGTCCTCGCGCGAGAACTCAAGCATCGTGTCCAATGTCGGGTAGTGGCGGATATAGCCGTCCGCGTCAAACAGGGTGTTCTCTAAAACGCACTCGTCGGCCATCAGTATGCCCCTATGCTCCAGCGCGGCCTTCCTTATGCGCTTTGCGAGGTCTGACTGCCCACGGCTCGGGTTGAACGACAATGCGTACCACACCATCGTACTTGTCACACCGAACGTCTTTTCCAACAGCTCGCGCGTCTCTTTCGTCACATGAATGTACTTTTTCATATCTTAATCTTAAATTTTATGGGTTTTACATTCAAAATGTCCCGGGTATCCTCCCGGACTTCCGGGCTTTTCGCTAACTTTGTAGCGCACTAAAACATTTGTATTATGGATATTGATATGATTTTATTGGAGGCCAAATTCGAGGCTCTCCGTACTTACTTTACGTCTTTGTTGCCTGTAATTTTCAAGGATGACCCACGCAAGGACGACAAGGTTTGGCTTGCCAAATATCTTATGTGGGAGTTTGAACGGGCTAATCTTTTACCATTTGATTATACAGACAAGCTCTCGCCTCAGCAGAAAGGCAGGATAAGTCACCGACGTTTTCAGCTGCAAGTTCTGATGGACGTAGCTTATATCCAGGGGCACCTGGAAGAATACGGCATACTAAGAAGAGTAGATTCCTACGCTGCCTCTCAAGCTCTTCAAGTCTTTTCCGAATCGGACAAGTCTGAGGATGGCATGCTTCCGTTGATTGATAAGATTTATTTTCCATAATTCTTGATTTTTAATTCTTAATTGTCTTGTGGGGCGCGGGGAGTCGAACCCCGGCGGCTGTCCTACGCTTTCACATTACGCTATTCCAACTTTCCGGCCGCGCCGTCCGGGCCGCCCCTTTCATTCGTTAATACTCTGTTATCACCGGCGCTTTCTTGCATCCGTAACAAGTTATCAGTACCCTTTTCAGCCTCTCCACGTACTCCGCCGGGGCAGTGAACACTATGCCGTCCTCCTCGTTGTAGCTGAAGCTCACGCAGTCCAGCATCAGCAGGTGGGCAACACGTGACTTGTAGCTCTGCGTCTTCCATTCTTTGATTTCCTCGTTCATATTCTTTAATCTTAAATATTCGTTAATCTCAAGCCTTTTTCGTATCTTTGGCCGCTCGTTAATCATTTAACACGTTGCAAAGATAGGAAATATTCTATAAACAACAAAATAAAAACGAGGATATTTTCTATTTCGAGTGTAATTTAATAGATTATTTTCTATGGTATTGGAAAGACTGAAAGAATATATTGATTATAAGAACATATCAGTAGCAGCCTTTGAGCGCAGCATTGGTATGGCTAATGCTTCATTTGGTAAATCACTGAAGAACAAAGGTGCCATAGGTTCTGATAAATTAGAAAAAATCCTAATGGTTTACACTGATATTTCTTCTGAATGGCTTTTAACAGGCAAAGGTTCTATGCTTAAAACGAAGAGTACCCTTGAAACGCAAAATACGTCAATAAGATTATATTCAAAGGATAAAAATAGTAAGAAGCAAGGAGATTTGCAAGAAATGCATGAAAAAAAGTTGGCTTTTCATGTTCCCGAGGGTAGCCATGAGGGAATTCCACTTCTGCCCATCAGTGCAATGGCCGGGGCTTTTACTGATGACATCTCGGTCATGGAATATGAATGCGAACGCTATGTCATCCCTGCTTTCAAGGGTGCCGACTTCCTGATGCAAGTCAGCGGTGACTCCATGCAGCCCACTTATTATTCCGGCGACCTCGTCGCTTGCCAGCGCATACCACTAAATGACTTGTTCTTTCAGTGGAACAAAACGTATGTCCTCGATACGCTCCAGGGGCCGCTCATCAAGCGCATCCGGCGTGGCTCCGATGAGCAGCATGTTCTCATTGTGTCCGACAATCCCGCTTATGAACCCTTTGAACTTTCCAAAGACCAGTTCCACGGTGTCGCCCTCGTCCGCGGTCTCGTCCGCATCGTGTAAAACAAAATGTTCCCCTTTGTACCCTCGGAATCCATGAGAAAACGTGTTTCCCCCTGCATTTACACACCGCTTATGGTCGGGAAGCCCCTGTTTATGCGGCTTTTCCAAGGCTGGTTCCAAAAAAGAGGTGGCATTTAGGGGGTATCTATCGGCTCGTTTTTCGAGGCTATCGTAAAAAAAATGGTATGTTACCCCCTCTCTATCGCACCCCCTAAAAACCTACTTTTGTCCGTCCAGTTCATAATTTTTGTCCGTCCACTTTGTCCGTCCAGCTGTCCTTCCACCCTCAAAAATGCCCTGTTTCGGGCACAAAAAAGGAGGCGTGTGAGCCTCCATCGTAAACATCGCCTGAATGGCGTTTTATTTCACTTCTAAAGCCGTTAAAATCATCCCTTTTAATGCGCCACGGCTACATGAAATAAGCGTAGATTGCTTTATTACAGCTCGTTTTGTAATAATTGAGCCGCCTCCTGATAGCCCGGCGTGTAGCAGGTAGTTCTTCGTCGCGCCAACTTGTTCGGCCGTCAGAACCGTATAAACCGCTGAAATACTGCTGAAATACCAGTCCTTACGTTTCGTTCCCTCTATTCCATGTATCAGATGCACGTGTATAACCTTTGCCATATCCTTATATTTTACATCTGCAAATATACCAAATAATAATTATATGGAATAAAATCATAAATAATATTTTATAAATGGATATAAAAAAGCAGTCTGCACCACCTATCCATGTCGTCACTCCACTCACCAATCCACCCATGTAAATCTCATGCAAGCCACTTATAAACATTGTGTAGTCCTGACAAGCCTCAACTTTGCCTAAAATTAAACCAAAATTAAGCCCATGTAAACGTTTCGTTTTGCGTCGTCATCCTGGCGCTATACCCGTAACTCTTTGGCACTCAAAGCATTCCACCATTTTACGTTTTTTCCGTCATTATACGTTTCGTTCTGTGCCCCATAAATGTGCAAGCTAAACAAATGTTAATTTTAGGCATATAATCGACACTATTTATATACATTAATTAACAAATGCAACATTTTAAGCCAATAAAATCGACTGTTTTTAGTCATAAAACCAGCCTTTTCAATGAACAAAGCCTATGGTTTTACCGCATAAAACCATAGATATTGCATCAAAAAAGCACATATTTTAGGCAAAAGAACGACTCAAGCAGAAAGATGATTCTTATAACTCATTGGTGTACAAAGAATTAGCCAAACATCTCATTTTTTGCCTTATTTACATCCAAAGTTGCCTGCACACAAAATACAGGCCGTCTCAAAGCGTCAAAAACAAAAAGTTTTCTATTCATCATATTCCGAAACGGCATGTTTCATCAACGGATTATTATTGTTCTAAACCAGTCTTTCAGCACACCGCCATAATTATCTTGTGAATCGCTTACAAGAATAAGCGCCCTGCTTCCATCCACAAGTTTCGGTCCCAAACACATACCCTCATAATTTGCCACAGACCAGTCAATAAGAGTAAGGCGTGTAACAAAGGAATAAACAAGCCGTTTATCAACAAACTTAGTATTTGCTCCGATATCTCCACCCGCCGGTATAGGCTCCGATTTTTCAGGCTCAATCTCATATAATTTACATCTGGCAAAAGCGCCGACTTTTAAACTAGGCACAAAAAATTCACGTTCAAGGACTAAAAGGCGACCGGAGCCAAGTGCCGCAATCTCACTTACGCCCATAGCGTAATTGCCTGATTTTTTATCAGCCGTAGGCGCATCCATAATATAGGCATACTGACTGACCGGCTGAAGATTGTCATCAAACGACTGAAGCCTCAACACATTTCTCACGTGATTTAACGACGTTGCACACTCTCCGTCGCCATTCAATGTGCTCTCGTTTATAGTCCAAAACAGATGTGACTCATTGTCATAGGCCAAAGACTCAAAACCATAATTGCCGGCACACTTTTTATAAACATCAGGAACATTCATCCTTCGGCCCGTATTTTTCCCGATAGAGTCATATTCACTTATAACATTATCATACTCACGGCTAATGAAAAAAGTTCCGGACGAGGGTCTGTATGCAATACCTTCGCAATCAGCATTTTTCAAGCAATCGCCCCTGAACCCTAAATTCTCAACATCATTAATTTCGCCAGACACAGAATCGACATCTATTCTAAACAAGAAAAAACCGTCAGTAGCAGACTTATCCGAAACCACGGCATATTCATCTCCGCCGACATGCGTTATTCCACTATAGTTCCCGGGAGGAATTTTTCCGGGAAAAGCTTTTTGGCCACAATCTTTAACAAACATTGTCTGGGCTATAGATGCGTATGAGCACATCAGCATCAATATCATTGAAACTACTCTTGTCTGCATAATCATTTATATTAAATAAAATATCCATATCTGCATAAAACCAGTCAATCTGTTTATACGAAGACATCATTGACAGATGCAAATGTAATAAGAAAATTCCTTTAACAATACAAAACAGCGAATTAAAATCATATATAAAAGCTTTGTGAATAAAATGAAACTTTAAAATAATTCTTTGTAATGACAATTTTTTTATATAACTTTGCGCCTCAAATAGTAAACTATATAATAATATCAATATGGCCAAAAAATTTGCCGAGCACAAAGGTCTGAATCTTACAGAAACTAACAAAGTTGTGCTTGATAGCTGGAACAAGAATGACGTATTTCATAAATCAATAACAGAGCGTGAGGGATGTCCACAATTTGTATTCTTCGAAGGTCCTCCTTCAGCAAACGGACATCCGGGCATACACCATGTCCTGGCACGTACAATCAAAGACACTTTCAACCGTTACAAGACGATGAAAGGATTTCAGGTTCACCGCAAGGCCGGATGGGACACTCATGGATTGCCTGTAGAGCTTGGAGTAGAGAAAGAACTTGGCATTACTAAGGCTGATATCGACAATAAGGAATCGGATAAATATATCTCTGTTGAGGATTACAACAAAAAATGCCGCGAAAACGTCATGAAGTTCACGGCTGAATGGAGAGAGCTCACCGAAAAAATGGGCTATTGGGTTGACCTCGACCATCCTTACATAACATACGACAACAAATACATAGAAACCCTTTGGTGGCTTCTTAAGCAGTTGTATAACAAAGATCTGTTATACAAAGGCTATACCATACAGCCTTATTCTCCGGCAGCCGGAACTGGTCTGTCAAGCCACGAGCTGAATCAGCCCGGATGCTACCGCGATGTTAAGGATACAACGGTTACAGCTCAGTTTGCAATCATTGATCCGAAGCCTGAAATGACAGAATGGGGCAAGCCATATTTCCTTGCATGGACAACAACTCCATGGACACTTGCTGCCAACTCAGCACTTTGTGTCGGCCCAAAAATCGACTATGTCGCTATTCAGACATACAACGGATATACAGGAGAACCGGAGACTGTTGTAATGGCAGAAGTTCTTGTTCCGTCTTATTTCAACACTAAGAACGAGAACAACGACCTTTCAAGCTATAAGAAGGGCGACAAAGTTATACCTTATAAAATTGTAGGACACTATAAAGGCACTGACCTCGTAGGCATGAAATACGAGCAGCTGTTGCCCATGATTAAGCCTATGACCGACGGTGCGTTCCGCGTAATCCCCGGTGATTACGTTACAACTGAAGACGGTACAGGTATAGTTCATATTGCTCCTAACTTCGGAGCCGACGATGCCAACGTGGCTAAAAAGGCAGGTGTGCCGCCTATCGTGATGATAACGAAGAAAGGCGAACAGCGTCCTATCGTAGATCTTGAAGGAAAATATTTCGTAATTGACGACCTTGACCCCGACTTTGTTGAGAAGTTTGTCAACAAGGACGCATGGAACAAATATGCCGGAAGATATGTAAAGAATGCCTATGACGACACTCTCACTGACAAAGACGAGACATTGGACATATCTATCTGCATGGACCTCAAGGCAGCAAACAAGGCATTTAAGATAGAAAAGCATGTACACAGCTATCCTCATTGCTGGCGTACAGACAAGCCTGTGCTCTATTATCCGCTTGACAGCTGGTTTATCCGCTCAACAGCCTGCAAGGAAAGCATGGTTGAAAAGAACAAGACTATCAACTGGAAACCTGAAAGCACCGGTACGGGACGTTTCGGCAACTGGCTCGAAAATCTTAACGACTGGAACCTTAGCCGTAGCCGTTTCTGGGGAACACCACTTCCGATATGGCGCGATGAAGACGGAAACGAGATATGCATAGGCTCATTGCAGGAACTTTATGACGAAATAGAAAAGAGCGTTGCTGCCGGATTTATGGCAAGCAATCCGCTAAAAGACAAAGGTTTTGTGCCCGGTGATTACTCACAGGAAAACTATGACAAGATAGACATGCACAGACCTTATGTCGACAACATCATACTTTGCAGCAAGGCCAACAAGCCAATGAAGCGTGAAACCGACCTTATAGACGTTTGGTTTGACTCAGGCAGCATGCCTTATGCACAGATTCACTATCCATTTGAAAACGCAGACATGATAGACAAGAACCTGGCATTCCCTGCTGACTTTATCAACGAAGGTGTTGATCAGACCCGCGGATGGTTCTTCACTCTGCATGCCATAGCAACAATGGTGTTTGACAGCGTAGCGTTCAAGAACGTTATTTCAAGTGGTCTTGTGCTTGACGCAAAAGGCAACAAGATGAGTAAGCGTCTCGGCAATGCCGTTGATCCGTTTGAAACACTTGAGAAGTATGGTACTGACGCCGTGCGCTTCTACATGCTGACAAACTCAGCTCCATGGGACAACCTTAAGTTCGACCCCAATGGTGTTGATGAAGTACGCAGAAAATTCTTCGGAACATTATATAATACATATTCATTCTTCAGTCTGTATGCCAACGTCGACGGATTCGACTATTCGCAGGCAGAGATTCCTGTTGCAGAGCGTCCTGAGATAGACCGTTGGATTCTGTCTGAGCTCAACTCACTGATTAAGGGCGTTGATGCGTCACTGTCTGACTATGAGCCAACGAAGGCAGGCCGAATGATTGATGAATTTGTAAACGATGACCTCAGCAACTGGTATGTCCGCCTTAACCGTAAACGTTTCTGGGGCAAGGAGATGGACAAAGACAAGTTGTCTGCATATCAGACATTGTACACATGTCTTGAAACAATATCCAAGTTGCTGGCTCCGTTCTCACCATTCTATGCAGACCAGTTGTTCCATGACCTTGAAAATGCAACCGGCCGCGATACTGCCGAGTCTGTACACCTTACCAACTTCCCCGTTGCCGATGAAAGTCTTATCGACAAGGATTTGGAAACAAGAATGGAAATGGCACAAAAAATAACCTCTATGGTTCTTGCTCTGCGCCGTAAAGTTAACATCAAGGTACGTCAGCCACTACAGGCAGTAATGATTCCGGCCATAGATGAAACTCAGAAGAAGCACATCGAAGCAATCAAAGATCTCGTTATCAATGAGGTGAACGTTAAAGAGCTTAAGTTTGTCGAAGGATCAGACGTATTAGTCAAGAAGGTTAAATGCAACTTCCGTACTATGGGTAAGAAATTCGGCAAGCTTATGAAAGGCATCGCTGCCCAGATGAGCAATCTGAACCAGGAAGAAATTGTCTCTCTTGAAAAAGAAGGTAAAATATGCATAAATGTCGACGGTCAGGATGTTGAAGTTGAAGCCACAGATGTTGAAATCATAAGCGAAGACATACCTGGATGGTTGGTTGCCAACGACGGAAATCTAACTGTTGCCCTTGAGATAGAGCTCAATGATGACTTGAAGAACGAGGGTATGGCACGCGAACTCATCAACCGTATTCAGAACTTGCGTAAGGATTGCGGACTGGAGATTACCGACAGAATCAATGTCACGATAGCTCCAAACGACCAGATAGAGAAGGCAGTCAACGCATTTGCCGACTATATCAAGGGACAAGTTTTGGCCGACTCTATAACTTTAGCCGAGAATGACGGTCATAGCACCAACTTCGATGACTTTGACGCAAACATTAAGGTGGAAAAAGTTTAACCTCTAAATACTAACTTTAAAATTTATTTATTATGGCAGAGAAAACACGTTATAGCGATGAAGAACTCGAAGAGTTCAGAAGCATAATTAACGATAAGCTTAAGCTGGCACGCCGTGACTACGGTCAGATGATGAAAACTCTGATGAATGCCGACGGTAACGATGTGGACGACACGTCACCAACTTACAAAATACTTGAAGAAGGCAGTGCCACACAGACCAAAGAAGAGCTTATACAGCAGGCAAGCCGCCTACAGAAGTTCATACAGGGCCTTGAGGCTGCGCTTATAAGAATTGAGAATAAAACTTATGGCATAGACCGTATAACAGGCGAACTTATACCTAAAGAGCGTCTGCGTGCCGTTCCCCATGCAACATTAAGCGTTGCATCAAAGAATGCCAGAAATCACTAAATGAAAAGTAACATTACATATAAAAGAAAAGGGCTGATAGCCATATTTGCAGTTATTGTACTTCTCGTTATTGACCAAATAATAAAGATTGAGGTCAAAACCAGTATGTGTCTGCACGAAAGTATCAGAATCACCGACTGGTTCTACATTAGCTTTATCGAGAACAACGGTATGGCTTACGGGATGACTATAATAAACAAATTGGTTCTCAGCCTTTTTCGTATTGTAGCAATAAGCGTAGTGGGCTACTACATTTACAAGCAGATAAAGAACAACGCAAGGACGTTCTATGTAGCCTGTTTGATATTAGTGTTGGCGGGAGCTGCAGGCAATCTGTTTGACTGTATGTTCTATGGTCTGATTTTCAATGCTTCGTCACCCTACTACGTTTCTTATTTTGTACCTTTCGGTCACGGCTATGCCCCGTTCCTTATGGGTAAGGTTGTAGACATGTTCTATTTCCCGCTGATAGTAACCACATGGCCCGACTGGGTTCCGTTCTGGGGAGGAGACGAATTTATATTCTTCAGCCCCGTATTCAATTTTGCCGATGCCTGCATCAGCGTCGGAGTAATATTATTACTGCTGTTCTGCCGCAAAGAATTGTCACAAATATCATTTATCAGAAAATGAAAAATAATATATGTCTTCTGTTCATATCGCTCTTGCTGATTATGTTTTCATGCAAACCGCAAGTGCCAGGAAAATATCTTCAGCCGGATGAGTTTGAAGACATATTATATGACTATCATTTAGCCGATGCAATGGTTGACAATAACGGTACGAACGAGGCAAAATATCAAACAACGCTCTACCGCCAGGCGGTACTTAAGAAATATGGAATAACGCAAGCCGAGTTTGATTCGTCACTTGTTTATTACGTAAGGCATGCCGACAGACTTCATAAGATTTATGAAAACCTGTCGAAACGCCTTAGTGACGAAGCCTTGGCATTGGGTGCTTCGGCCAACGACATAAGCCAATACGGAGACATGACATCAGCAAAAGACACCTCAAACATGTGGAGAGGTGTTTCTTCGTGCATTTTGATGCCGGACGCTCCATACAACACGATGTCGTTTGAAATTACGGCAGACAGCACCTATCACAACGGCGACAAACTGATATTCAGTTTCAACAGCAGCTTTATCTTTAAAGACGGAGTGAGAGATGGAGTGGCAATGCTTGCCGTCCAGTTTAAAAACGACAGCATAGCCAGCAGCTTTATACATCTTTCTTCAAATTCCAACTACAGCCTGACGGTTTCCGACACTGAGAACAACGGAATAAAAGCCATCCGCGGATTTATTTATTTGAATAAATCATCTTTCGAGCAAGACAGAAATTCATTAAGTTTATTATCTGTTGACAGAATAAGACTCATACGCATGCGCAACAACGGTCTTGCCAATCCGTCGGAAAACAGCAGCCGGACACCTGGCAACAGAGACACACTGCAAAGGATGAACAACACTGGTATGACAAGACGCGCCGACTCAATAAACAGGAATACACAACCGGCCAGCCAGACAGCAACACCGATACACGCCACACCAAATGGTCCGATGCAAATGAGACGTGTTGCTCCAACGATGCAAAAGATGCAGGCACAATAGCCTTTGTAATAACGAATAACAGATTTTTTTAATATGGCAAGACGGATAGCAGCCAACAGGGTTATCATCGACGACAGGCAACTGATTCAATATGTCGTTGAAATAGAAAACGGCATCGTCACCAACTACTATCCTCTTACCGAAGAACAGCCTTTTACCGAATGGCTTGGCGGCACAATACTGCTGACTAAAGACGCAAACGGCATAATAAAAGCCAGCAAAGACGGTAAGTTTATTGAATGACAAACGCAAATCAATCACATCTTACAAAGATGTTTTATCTCTAAGCTAAATAGTCGCCCCTTAAAAAGATTATTATCTACTGTTATTCAGTAATTTAATCAATAAAAGTCTTTGATAAATCTGCAAGTTTTCTTATCTTTGGGTTAAGAAACTTGCAGATTTTATGATTAAAAATACTAATAATAGCCCTTCTTTATTCAGCAGCCTGTCTGACATGCTGAACCAATCACACCCGCTTTACCAATTGGCTGACAAAATAGACTGGGGAAAATTTGAGACAGCTTTCCAGCCTTTATATTGTCAGTTAAACGGCCGTCCCGGCAAGCCAATCCGTCTGATGTGTGGTATGCTCATCCTGAAGCACCTTCGTAATCTGTCAGATGAGTCTTTGGTAGAACAATGGAGCGAAAACGCTTATTATCAGTATTTTTGTGGTATGCAGGAGTTCACTCCGTCTGCCCCGTGTGCCTCTTCAGAACTTGTTCATTTCCGCAAGCGTATCGGTAAAGAGGGAATTGAACTTATCTTTCAGGAAAGTATTCGCGTGAATAACGAGGATGATGAAGACCGTCATCATGATACGGCCTTTATTGACTCTACGGTTCAGGAAAAGAATATCACTTACCCCACGGATGCAAAGTTGTATAAGAAGATCGTGAAGAAAGTTCTTGACATCGTGAAAAAGCTGGGTCTTCCTCTGCGTCAAAGCTATACCTTTGTGCTGAAGAGAATCTATCGTGACCAGCGTTTCCGGAATCATCCCAAGAACAGGAAGAAAGCCCTCAAGGCGGACAGGCGTTTACGTACTATAGCCGGAAGACTTGTCAGGGAGCTGAAGCGTAATCTTAAGGGGAATCACGACTATGACAAATTGCTCGGAATCTTTGAAACCATTCTTTCCCAAAGACGTAACAGCCGGAAAAAGGTCTATTCCATTCATGAGCCGGAAGTACAATGTATCAGCAAGGGCAAAGAACATAAGAAGTACGAATTCGGCAACAAGGTATCCATCATACGTTCTGTCACAGGCATTATTCTTGGCGTGATGTCCTTCCGCAATGAATATGACGGCCATACCATCGGGTCTTCCCTGGAACAGGTAGAACGGTTAACCGGGCGAAAAATCAAAGTGCTGGCAGGTGACAGAGGATACAGAGGCAAGAAGGAAATTAACGGGACGAAGATTATGATTCCCGATGTACCCAAGAAATCAGACAGCCGTTATCAGAAACGGAAAAAACATAAACTCTTCTGCAAGCGTGCAGGTATAGAACCGACAATAGGTCACTTAAAGTCAGATTACCGATTAGGCCGCAACTTTTATAAGGGTGTGGTTGGAGATACTGTGAACGTGCTTTTAGCGGCTGCGGCCTATAACTTCAAAAGAGCCATGAAAGCTCTTTGTTGCATGCTTCAAAAAATTTGCGAGATACTGTGTCGGAACAATGTCTCGCAAAAATGGGCTTTTTAAGGGACGACTAAATACGCAATAATAATAAAATCCTATTTCCGTCTTTATGTCGAACAGACGACAATACAATAAATAAAAGACATAAAGACGGCTGAGAAATCAATCTACTTGTATTTTTTATATATTCATCCCTATGCCCGCTTGCAGTTAAATGTGGAAGCGGTGACGTTTCTTTGCCTTACGCGGAGTCATCGGACTGAATGATTCTGTTGAAGAACCGCCACTCCAGCCATTGACAGAAGCACCTCCATAAGGCACGCCACGATATTGTGCATAGCGTTGACGTATGCGGTCAACATAGTCAACCGTTTCAGAACCTCTCATGTATCCGTGCTTTACCACAGGGTCATTATAATATTGAGGTTTTTCAAGCGCAAGGATATAATATGCCACATCGCGCCAGCGGTGAGGACTCTTTCCGTTTTTACGGGCAAGAGCCATGGCGTCCTGCACATGAAAATAGCCGCCGTTGTATGAAGCAAGCACAAACAGCTGCCGCTCAGACGCACTTGGAATATTTCTGAAATACCCGTTCAGCTCACTTAAATAGCGTGCTGCCGCCTTTACATTCTGCTCAGGATTATGAATATCCGACATTGAAAGTCCGAGATGAGCCGCCGTTCCAGGCATAATCTGCATCAGTCCGCGCGCACCGGCCCACGACCTTGCCTCAGGGTCAAAGCACGATTCCTGATAACATTGTGCCGCCATAAGCCGCCAGTCCCAACGCGCCATTGGAGCATACTTCTTGAACAACGGGTCATAATGCGAAATCACGCCCCCGGCTCTGTTAAGGAACGGAGCATATACATGACGCTTAACGCTGTTTGAAGACAGCAGATAATTTTCCTCTTTCTTTATGTCAGCAAGCATGTTAGGCTTAAACCAGTTGTTAAGGCTGTCGGCAAGTTCCTTGTTACCTGTGTCAACAGCCCACTGCACTCCCAGCGAATCAACGCCTGCGCCACAGGCTATAAGTTTGTTTTTCTGCGATATTTTCTTTGGCAGCGGAAAAGCTATAACGTCTGCGTCACCTTCCTGCAGGCGCTTAACCATCTCCATCGTATCCTTGCACACCTCTATACGCAACGAAACGCCAAGTTTCTGCGCAAACTTCTCGCACAGAAGATACTGCGCTCCCATGCCACGGCCACGATAGTCATAATATGTTTCAGGACCCGTCAGCGTCAGTGCTATCAGCTCGCCGTTGCTTACTATGTCACTTACCGTAAAATTGTCATCCGGCAATATTGTGTCTGTCTGAACCTCACCCCAAGGAGTAACCACAGGCTCGTTTTTGCTTTCAGTACATGAAAACAAAAACGAGACAAACATAAAAATCAATATCACTCTTAACGTATGACACATATTTCTTTTATAAAGATGCAGATATAATTTAATCTGCCGCAAATCGGAGTACAAAAATACAACATTTCTTGCAATTCTTCTTAAAAAAGCGTATTTTTGCCACATATTTTTAATTAATTTATTAAATATGTTGCGCATTGCAGTACAATCTAAAGGACGTCTGTTTGACGACACGATGAATTTGCTTAACGAAGCAGATATAAAGATAAGTTCAAATAAGCGTACTCTTCTGGTTAAATCATCCAACTTTCCGCTTGAAGTTTTATATCTCAGAGACGATGACATTCCACAGAGTGTGGCCACCGGCATTGCCGACATAGGCATCGTTGGAGAAAACGAATTTCTCGAAAGAAACGAGAATGCCGACATAGTCTACCGTCTCGGATTCAGCAAATGCCGCTTGTCGCTTGCCATTCCAAAGGCAGCCGACTATAACGGTATCGAATGGTTTAACGGCAAGAAGATTGCCACCTCCTACCCTGTCATCCTTAAAAAGTTTTTAGACGAGCATAACATCAATGCCGAAATTCATGTCATAACCGGAAGCGTTGAGATAAGTCCGGGCATCGGTCTTGCCGATGGAATATTCGACATTGTCAGCAGCGGTTCCACTCTTGTAAGCAACAATCTTCAGGAAGTTGAGGTCGTGATGAAAAGCGAGGCTGTGCTGATTGCCAACAAGAATCTTGATAAGGACAAGCAGGAACTGCTCGACCAGATGATGTTCCGCTTCAAGGCGGTGCGCAATGCCGAGGACAAAAAGTATGTCAGGATGAACGTGCCAAAGACTCATCTTAAAGAAATCATCGACGTGCTGCCGGGACTTAAAAGCCCCACGGTAATTCCGCTTGCCGACGACGAATGGTGTTCTGTGCATACCGTGCTGGATGAAAAAAGATTTTGGGAGATTATCGGACGCCTGAAAGAGATGGGGGCACAGGGCATTCTGGTTACTCCGATTGAGAAAATGATACTATAACGCAGGTTTATAAAACATTTACGACAATGAAAATATACAGATATCCAAAGCGTGAGGAATGGACAGAAATAACTGAGCGTCCGTACATCGATACAGAAGAACTTACAGCCACCGTAAAGGCCATACTTAATGACATAAAGGAAGGCGGCGACGGTGCATTAAGAAAATATGAGGAGAAGTTCGACCATGTAAGACTGGACAGCATTGAAGTGTCACAAAGCGAGATTGACGATGCCGTCAACCATATTCCTGCCGAACTTCACCGCGCCTTGGTATCTGCCCATCACAATATTGCAGCCTTCCATGAGGCACAGAAAATCAGCTGTCCGAAGGTTGAGACTCAGCCGGGCGTAACATGCTGGCAGAAATGCGTGCCTATTGAGAAGGTCGGCCTTTACATTCCGGGCGGCACAGCACCGCTTTTCAGCACGGTTCTCATGCTTGCCACTCCTGCAAAGATTGCAGGATGCCGCGACATCGTGCTGTGTACTCCTCCGGGACGCGACGGAAGGGTTAATCCTGCCATACTTGCCGCTGCCTCAATAGCTGGCGTAAACCGTATCTTCAAGGCAGGAGGCACTCAGGCTATAGGCTGCATGGCATACGGAACTGAAAGCATACCAAAGGTGTATAAGATTTTCGGCCCTGGCAACAGATACGTTATGGCGGCAAAACAGATTGTGTCTATTAAAGACGCTGCAATAGACATGCCTGCCGGCCCGTCGGAAGTGTGCGTCATTGCCGACGAAAACAGCAATCCTGAGTTTATTGCTGCCGACCTACTCTCGCAGGCTGAACACGGCACCGACTCGCAAGTGATGCTCATCACCTCGTCGGAAAAAACACTTGACCTTACACGTGAACAGATTGAGACACAGCTCAACGCCCTACCTCGCAAAGACATTGCAGCGCAGACTCTCGTCAACAGCAAGCTCATACTTGTAGACAATCTTGACGAAGCCATAGAGCTTAGCAATATGTATGCCCCAGAACATCTTATCATTGCCACCGACAATTATGACGAACTTGCCGCAAAGGTGGTCAATGCGGGCAGCGTATTCCTTGGCAAATATGCCTGTGAAAGTGCCGGCGACTACGCAAGCGGCACTAACCATACCCTGCCTACCCACGGATATGCGGTTGCTTACAGCGGAGTAAACCTCGACAGCTTTATGAGGAAAATAACTTTCCAGCATATAACCGAAGAAGGTATTGCCAACATTGGGCGCACTGTGGAGGTGATGGCTGAAAACGAAATGCTCTTTGCACATAAGAATGCCATGACCGTAAGAATAAACAACTTAAAACAAGATTAGCCATGAAGTCACTAAAAGAATTAACACGGCCAAACATATGGAACCTGAAACCTTACAGCAGCGCGCGCAACGAATACGGCGGAAAGGCTGCAAAGGTGTTTCTCGATGCCAACGAGAATCCTTATAACTCGCCTTACAACAGATATCCCGATCCGTTGCAGACCGAGGTTAAGGACAGATTGTCTAAGATAAAAGGCGTAAAGCCCGAGCAGATTTTTCTCGGTAACGGCTCCGACGAGGCCATCGACCTGCTCTATCGCTGCTTCACATGCCCCGGCAGAGACAACGTTGTGGCAATTGAGCCTACATACGGAATGTATAAAGTCTGCGCCGACATCAACGATGTTGAATACCGCAGGGTTGACCTTGACCAGAATTATCAGATCACTGCCGGCCGACTGCTCCACGCATGCAACGACAGAACTAAGCTTATATGGATATGCTCGCCCAACAATCCTACAGGCAACAACATCGTGCGCGACGAGATTGTAAAGGTGATAAATGCGTTCCAGGGCATAGTAGTGGTCGACGAGGCTTACTCCGACTTCTCTTCAGAGCGTCCGTTGCGGCTCGACCTTGCCAAGTTTCCTAATCTTGTTGTGCTCAACACTTTCAGCAAGGCATGGGGATGTGCGGCAATAAGGCTCGGCATGGCCTTTGCACAAAAGGACATAATCAACATTTTCAACAAGGTTAAGTATCCTTATAACGTTAACACGCTGACGCAACAGCAGGCTCTCGAGGCACTTAAAGAGCCTTATGAGGTTGACAAATGGGTTAAGACCATACTGCTTGAAAGGGGCAGGATGATTGAAGCATTCAAAATGTTGCCGTTTTGCGAAAAGATATATCCCACTGACGCCAACTTCTTTCTTGCCAAGATGAACGACGCACAGGCCATTTACGACTATCTTAAAAGTAACGGCGTGATTGTAAGAAACAGAACCAACGTGCATCTTTGCAACAACTGCCTGCGCATAACCATCGGCAGCAAGAGCGAAAACAACGAACTGCTGTCTGCCTTAAGACAGTATTAACCCGCACACAGGCTTTGTTTTCTTGCTAATTAATAATACGGCAACGTAATTTGAACAAGACTTTTATTAAGTCGACATAATAACTACAGATATAACGGACAGACACCTGACTGTATTTTGGTCGGTTTCTGTCCGTTTTTTGTATCCCTAATAAGGAGCAAGAAACCAATCAGACACAGTAATTCAGATAATTTCTAACAGATTATATTTCACTAATTCATTGTGTAACATTCTACCTTCATCTTAGTCCATCATTAAAATTAATAATAGTATTAAAGATGTTCCGCAGGATAATACTTCCTACGGAGCATTTATTTTATTGTAAATATTTCAGAACAAATCTGTCTGTTTAACGCTCTCAGAACAGCGATGCTCATCACGAATCCGTGATTTTACACGAAAAGCGATAAAAATTGAGCTATTTTATTAAACCATTGACAATCAGCGTGTTATGCGATATTCAAATAGAATCGTCAATAGTTAAAAAATATTACTCGGCCATTTACGGTGCAAAAGTGGCCGAGTTACGCTGCCAAACATGCCCTTTAATCCCTCGAAAAGCATGCTTTTACGCCCCAAAATCCATGCTTTTTGCCTCGTTATTCATCACAATAAGCAAACGAATGTTAATTATATTGCATTAATATCACAAATAATTAACACTTGTTATCTTTCGTTTTTCCAGATTGAAAAAATATTTTGTCCTAAGTTTTTACTATAAAAAAAATAGGATGATTAAGTGAAGAATTGGCTTTTTTACTTTTAGTCTTTAACTCAAACATCGAAAGTAAGCAGAACGTCAAAAAACAACAAGACTAATGTTCTGTCGGATATGTTATCCGACAGCATTAAATATAAGAACCAACGGTCAGCGAAGCTAATTTGTGATCCGAAACTCATACCTAATAATTAAAATTGGAAGCAAGCGGATTGAAAATCCTTATACTCTATTCCGGCAGATTGCAAATCTGCCGGCACATTAGTCTTGTGGATACAAGTTAAGTGAAAAATCCAAGATGGAACGTCTAAAGACTTCGATAGATACATAAAATCCTTATAGCCAGTATGGTATAAAATGCAGATTATGACATTTGTGAAGTTTAATGCTTCAATAATCTTTGCAAAACATGTCTGCTCAGGACTATTAGAAAAGCTTAATATAAACAGGTTTTAATAAATATAAAAATCAGACACGTTTGCGTAGGTATGCAAACGTGTCTGTGAATTTTTTGTGAATTCTGAGTTGTCTGAAAATTTGTTTTTATTATAAAATTTCCGTTCCTTTGCGAAAGAAAAGAATAGTGCCGCAGCCGAGTATGAGGCTGAAGATGTTAACCGGAGATAATATATATTGCTAAAAAATCTGATTATCACTGATGGCTGTCACATCAAGAAAAGCAAGTTAAATCATGTTAAAGATGTCACAAAACGGTGCTTGCCTGCGTACACAATACAGTTAAACTAAAAAATTTTAGATATATGAACAAAAAACGTTTATTATTATTTACGATAGTTCTTCTAAGTCTGAATTATTATGCAAAAGCCCAGACAGACTCGATAAAAAATTATAAACTCAACGAGGTGGTGGTTGACGGTACACGCAACTATGCCATTGCTGACGGTGTGGTTTACATTCCGTCAAAGGAAGCGAAGCAGCATGCCATAAACATAAACGACCTGCTGGCAAGAATGATGGTGGCAGGACTTAGAGTTGATCTTGGTTCAAACAAAGTGGAAACAACTTATCAAGGCGAAGTGCATTTCTACATTGACGGCGTGGAGGCGCAAGACTGGGAGGTGAAAGCCCTGAGACCGAAAGACGTGCTGCACGTAGAATATCTCAAATCGCCTGCAGATCCTAAATACAAGAATTATCAGGCAGTGGTAAACCTCGTGATGAAGAAATACAAATACGGAGGATATGTGCTCGGCGAGGTTAATCAGTCGTTCGTCTACAACAGCGGCAACTATGGAGCAGCGGCAAAAGTGAATACTGGCAAATGGACGCTTACAGGACTGGCCGAAGCCTACTACCGCAATGCTGACGACATAACGCACAACACCGGCACACAATACATATTCAGTAAAGACAACATAATAGACAAGCTGACTGAAGAAACGCAAAGAGAACACACAAAGATGTTCACTACAGCCGTAAACGCAAGATACTTAAGCGACAAGCTGACTTTCACGGCATCGGCAGGATACAGATATGAAAGCACGCCGGTGAACAACAGCGACATATACATAACCTATACAGGCAACAACGCACCCGACAACGGCAAGGCTCTAACGGAAGCGTCGTCGAAAGGCATGCTGCCATACATCAACACATACTTCCAGTTGTCAAAGTTGCCACGCAACTCAATGCTGTACGGCGCGGCATCGTTCTCTTACAACCATAACGACGCGTCTACTCTGTACACATTCGGCAGCCCGATATTCAATGCCACCGAGGAAGACGTGTATCTGCCTGACGTATGGATGTCATACGCCTTTCCGCTATACAAACAAAACTATATGACCGTAACGGCAGAATATAAATCGGAAATATTCAACACGCTCTACACAGGAACGGACAACACACGACAGAAACTCATAAACAACTATGTCTATGCCAGAGTGAGATATAACCACAAATTCTCTGACAACTGGTCGGCAAGCGCGCAGATAGAAGTGCCTGTAAACTTCTACAAGGTGAACTACGACAGTTATGACACCAAGCCATACGTAAACGGATTCGTAGTAATGAACGGCCGTATCGGAAAGAAACACTCTCTGTATGCATACGCGCAAATTATGCAGATGCCGATAACTCCTTCATTCTATAACACCGTGGTGCGACAGGACAACGAGATTGAAGGCACCAAGGGCAACGCCGGTCTGAAGCCTCAACGGTATGCCTCAGCCCTTATGTCGTATGCATGGATGCCAATAAACGGATTTTCGCTTAACGCCGACGTTATGTGGGAAGAGATAATGCACGACATTGTGCCCTTATGGCATGCGGAAAACGGACTTATGATTAAGGACATCGTTAACAGCGGCAACTACGACATCATATCGGCATCGCTTACACCGTCGCTGTCTCTTGCCGGCGGAAAGCTTAACATGCAGGCAAAGCTGTATTACGCACACGAGATGCATTCGGGCATAAGAAATTTCTCGTTAAACAACTATGGCTTGTACCCATACGTAAGCTACAACATGAACAAGAATTTCTCAGTGTCGGCAGGATACGGCAAAAATTTCAACAAGGGATTTATGCGCGGCGGATACGGCACAACGGCGCAATTAAGCGATAACCTTAAAGTGAATCTGCAATACACAGCCGGAAACTTTTACGCAATGCTGTCTGTAAACTCCGTACTGAGAAAACACGGCTGGGTGAAGTCATGGTTTGACAGCGACAATTTGCACAGCAGCGAATATCTGTCGCGTCCGTGGGACGGAAGATACGTCAGCCTGACGATGCGCTACACACTCGACTTCGGCCGTAAGACTGATCATGGCAACAATGCAAGGTTTGAAGGCAGCGCAAAAACAAGCGTGCTGAAATAAAAGAAATGAAAATAGTCTTGGCGTAATGACAATATGGCGGTTACGCTAAAACGGCTAATAAAATAATGCCGGGATTTCTTGTTCTTACACTTACAAATGTCTGTGACATAAAAGACATATTGTAATGCGGTAAGCGAAAGAACAAGAAATCCCGGCATTTTTGTAATCAAAAAAAATTATTATAAGAGGAGTTCTATAAATTAAAATATTGTAGTACAGTTGTTTATATGGTTCCAAGAGCGTAAATTTGCAGAAAATAAGAATTTTATAATGAACAAGTTATCCCGATACCGTAAGCTTCGTTATAATCAACTATTTGAGTCAGAGAATCGTGAATTGCGTTTGAATGAAATGGGCAATCCTCTTGAAGTGTTGTCTCAGTATGTTGATTTTGAGATCTTTCGTCCTACTCTTGAATCAGCCCTTTTTACCGGAGAGCGCAAAAGTAATGCCGGTCGTCCGCCGATAGACTGTGTGCTGATGTTCAAGGTCTTGTTTCTTCAGCGTTATTATGGTTTGAGTGACCATCAGATAGAGTATCAGATAGTTGACCGTACGAGTTTCCGCAAGTTTCTTGGTATTGAATGTGTTGACGATGTTCCTGACGAGAAGACGGTGTGGAAGTATCGCGAACTCCTGACAAATACAGGCGTTTATGACAAGCTTTTTTCGGAATTTCATAGTTTCATGGAAAGTAAGGGTCTGCAATTCAATGAGGGTCGCATCATTGATGCCAGTTTTGTTATTGCCCCTCGCCAACGTAACACCCGTGATGAAAATGAGCAGATAAAACAGGGAGCGGGTGATAAGTTGTGGAAAGACAATCCCCACAAGAAGTGCCACAAGGATGTAGATGCCCGCTGGACAAAGAAGCGTGATGAGACTTTTTACGGCTACAAGCAGCATACTAAAGTTGAGAAACGCAATAAGATCATACTTTCTTATGATACCACGTCGGCAGAAGTGCATGATTCCAAAGGCTTTGAAGGACTGCTGGATGAAAAAGACGAAGGCAAGGACTTGTATTTGGATGCCGGTTATGTCGGACAAGAGGAGATTGTAAAACAGCATAAGATGAATCCGATAATTTGCGAAAAGGGCTACCGTAACCGTCCGCTTACCAAGGAGCAGAAATCAGACAATAGGAAAAAATCCAAGACACGTTGCCTTGTCGAGCATGTATTCGGGTTTGAGGAACAAACCATGCGTGGACTTGTGGTGCGTACAGTAGGACTTATTCGTGCTAAAGCCAATGTAGCACTCACCAGTCTTGTGTATAACATCAGTCGTTACACGCAAATAATCAGGCTGAAACCTGAGTTGTTGGGGTGAATTATGCCTGCACATCCAATTTTTACAACAAACACAAGTTAATTATTGTAAAAATTGGGGGGGTAGAAAATATTCGCTAAATTTGCAAGACTAAAGCTCACAAATTGGGCAGTTAAAGAGTTCTGCTGTCTGATACAAGAGGATAAATTGAATTGATAGAACTCACCATAAATGATGTCACAAAACGCTGGGCATTGCGTACTAACTATGAGTGAAGCACAATTCAACTAAAATCTTTCAAAAGACACAATAAGAAAGACGGGATATAAATGCATTGACGAAAACGAAAATAAAAACTATCAATATGAAGAAACTTACAATACTAATCATCATGCTCCTTGCATTTGCAAAGGCTAATGCACAGCAGATAAGCGGCAAAGTGGTGAACGAACAGGACATGCCAATGGAATATGCCAGCGTGGCACTGATAAACACTGCCGACTCGAGTCTGATATCAGGAGGGCTTACGGACGAAGAAGGCAAATTCGTTGTAAACGACACAACACACTGCAAGACTCTGGCCGTAAGGGTAACATCGCTGGGCTATGAAACTGCCTATGCCGACATTCCGCTAAACGGAGCAATACGCATGCAGCCTCAGACTAAGGCTCTTGAAGGCATAACAGTAACGGGAGTGAGAAAATTCATAAAGCACAACGCTTCAGGACTTACAGTTGATATGGAAGGCAACCCGCTCGCCAAACTGCCGTCGGTCAATGATGCCATAAGAATGATGCCAATGATTGACGCAACAAGCGGCGGAATAGCAGTACTCGGCAAGGGAACGCCTGAAATATACATAAACAACAGACGCGTAAGGAACAGCAGCGAACTGAGCCAGTTGTCACCGGAAAACATAAAGAGCGTAGACATCATTACAGACCCGAGCGTTAAATACGGCTCAAGCGTAACGTCGGTGATAATAATACACACCAAGAAACGCGACAATGGCCTGGCCGGAGTTATAACAGGCTCCGGAACAATGTCTGAAGTTGCATCGGGAAACGTAAACGCCGACTTTTCGTATGTCTTGAAGAACGGATTAGGATTCTTTGTCGGAGGCTCTGTTGCCGACAGCGGATTCAAACAGGACAGAACGTATGATGAGAAATTCAACAACAACCAAAATTATACATTAACAGAAGGCAAATATAACAGCCGCAGCAAATCAATGAACCTGCAGGCAGGAAGCAGCTTTGACTTCGGAGAAAGCAATTCGGCAGGAGTAAGGTACGAATTTTCGAGAACACCGTCAAGCAAATACAACACGGACAGCAACATAAAGACCAACGCTGACGGACAGGAAAGCAGCATCGCTTCGGCAAACGAATTGTTATCGCAGAGCATGCAGCATTATCTTAACGGATATGCCACGATTAAGTTCGGCGCAAAAAAGAACTTTGAGATTACGGCTGACGCCGACTACCTGTACGGAGAAAGCAAAAACAATCAGAACACCACAGAGGACAGTAAGGGGATATACAGCATTGTGAACACATCAAACAGGGCATCGTATCATCTGATTGCCACAAAGGCAAACTTAAACATGGCTTTCGGTAAACTGTCCATTGACGTTGGAGGCGAATATTCGTACACGTCAGACAGGACTGATTTTGGCAGCATTATTGACGGCACAGGCTCACAGACAAACGACTTTATTAAACAGAATCTTGCAGCCGGATATGTCAACGCAACATACAGACCGCTTAACAACCTGATGCTGACAGCCGGAATGAGGGCTGAAGCGACAGACTTCACTTACTATAAAAACGGAGAACGAATAGACGGTCAGTCAAAGTCGTACACCGACTGGCTGCCAAGGTTCATGATCAGCTATGCCGTAAAAGACCTGAGAATAGGACTTTCGTACAACACCAACGTATACAGGCCGAGCTATTCAATGCTAAACAACAATTCGATATACGTGTCGCATACGTCATGGGAGACAGGCAACCCGCTGCTGAGCTCATCGACGCCACACAATATAAACCTTAGCATGGCATGGAAACAGACTATGCTTAACGTAACATACATAAGAATGAAAAGACAGATAGAGTATGTCTACATGCACATGCCTGACTATAACCTCAACATACGCAAGCCGATAAACCTGCCTGACTTCAACACACTAAACATAGTGCTGTCTCACAGCATGGATATCGGCTTCTGGCATCCGATGATACAGGGACAGCTCGCCGTCAGTGACTTAAAATACGGATCGCCCGAAGAGAGCTACAACAAGCCCATAGGAAGCATTAGTCTTCAGAACCGTTTCGACCTGCCTTGGGGGATATACGCATACCTTACGGGATGGTGGTCGAGCAAAGGCAATAACAACACTTATTATATGTACGACAACGCCTCGGTGTATGTTTATTTGTTGAAAAGCGTCGGCAACTGGTCGTTCTCTCTTTTGGCAAACGACATCTTCGGCACGCAGAAGCAAAAGCATCTCACACGCACAAACGGAGTTAACGTAACAGAATACCGTAAAGGTGCTTCACAACTGATACAACTGTCTGTAACCTACTCGTTCAACAGTAAAAACAAAAAGAAATATAAAGGTAAGGGAACCGGCAGTTCTGAGCTTAACAGATTCTGACTTTGTAAGAGCAATCCATAATACTTTTGAGAATAAATATTTAACCAAGTACAAACAAGAGGCAGACGCGGCGTCAGGTATCAGGATAGATGAACTAAGCGCAAAAGACATTTATCCCCTACCCTGACGCCGCATCTATAAAAAACAAACCACACAAAAACAACAACAGGACAACAACTACACAGAAACATAAAGAGCCGACGGCAACACACATAAGATGATAATAAGAACGGAAAGCAATTAATAATCAATCATTTAAGCATCAGAAGGCACGTTTATCATCATTTACACTAAATGTTTACAAAGCCTTGTATTTTAAATTTGGAATATAAGATAAAAAGTTGTAATTTTGCAGCCAAATTATAATACAAGGTAAAATAGGAATGATAACAGTCACAAATCTTGCAATTCAGTTTGGAAAGAGAGTACTTTACAAGGATGTAAACATCAAGTTCACAAACGGCAACATCTACGGCGTAATCGGCGCCAACGGTGCGGGCAAATCAACTCTGCTCAAAGCTATAAGCGGAGAGCTTGAGCCAAATAAAGGAAGCGTTGAGCTTGGCCCTGGAGAGCGTCTCTCCGTATTGGATCAGGATCACTTTAAATACGACGAGTACAGCGTTATGGACACTGTGCTTATGGGCCATCAGCCTTTGTGGAAGAACATGAAGGAGCGTGAAGCCCTCTACATGAAAGAAGACTTCAACGACGAGGACGGCAACAAAGTTGCAGAACTTGAAGAAAAGTTTGCCGAGATGGGCGGATGGAACGCCGAAAGCGACGCAGCACAAATGCTGTCGAATCTAGGAATCAAGGAAAACCTGCACAACAAGCAGATGAGCGAACTGTCGAACAACGAGAAAGTGCGCGTAATGCTTGCAAAAGCTCTGTTCGGCAATCCTGACAACCTGCTGCTCGATGAGCCTACCAACGACCTCGACCTTGACACCGTTCAGTGGCTTGAGGAATATCTCAGCAACGTTGAACAGACAGTATTGGTAGTAAGCCACGACCGTCACTTCCTTGACGCTGTAAGTACACAGACCGTCGACATCGACTTCGGCAAGGTAACAGTGTTCGCAGGTAACTACTCATTCTGGTATGAGAGTTCGCAGCTGGCACTGCGTCAGGCACAGAACCAGCGCCAGAAGGCTGAAGAAAAGAAGAAAGAACTTGAAGAGTTTATCCGCCGTTTCTCTGCAAACGTGGCAAAGAGCAAGCAGACAACAAGCCGCAAGAAGATGCTTGCAAAACTTAACATTGAAGAAATTCGTCCGTCTTCACGTAAATATCCAGGAATTATCTTCCAAATGGAACGTGAGCCGGGTAACCAGATACTTGAAGTTGAAGGCCTTAAGGCAGTAGACACAGACGGCACAGTGCTCTTCGACAACGTAAGCTTCAACGTGGAAAAGGGCCAGAAGGTGGTATTCCTTAGCCACAACCCGAAAGCAATGACTGCCCTGTTTGAGATAATCAACGGCAACAGACAAGCTGACGCCGGTACATATAAATGGGGAGTAACAATAACAACAGCTTATCTCCCACTCGACAATACAGAATTCTTCAACAGCGATCTTAACCTGGTAGAATGGCTGAGCCAGTTCGGAACAGGTAACGAGGTGCAGATGAAAGGCTATCTGGGCCGAATGCTCTTCAGCGGTGAGGAAGTGATGAAGAAAGTAAACGTGCTGAGCGGTGGTGAGAAGATGCGCTGTATGATAGCGCGTATGCAGCTTAAGAACGCCAACTGTCTCATCCTTGATACACCGACCAACCACCTCGACCTTGAAAGTATTCAGGCGTTTAACAATAACCTGGTAAATTTCAAAGGCAACATATTGTTCAGCAGCCACGACCATGAGTTTATCCAGACCGTTGCAAACCGTATAATAGAACTTACTCCTAAAGGCACTATAGACAAGCTGATGCAGTATGATGACTATATCTACGATGAGCAACTGAAAGAACAGCGTGCCAAAATGTACGAATAAATGTCAGTCTGCCGGGTTTGGCAAGATTTTTGCTATACGTTCAACAAAAAGTATAAACATCATGGACAAGAAAGAAAACGTAAATATAGATGATGAAAAAGTAAAAGCATCATCAGCAAAGGCTGCCGAAGAGGAAAAAGAATCTGATAAGGCAGAAAGCCAGGACAACGCTGCAACTGACAAGCCGGAAGAAAAAGAAGACAAGGAAGCTGCAGACAATACAGCTGACACCGACAAGGAGGACAAAAAGGAAGACGCTGAAAAAGAGGAAGAAAAGGACCCTCTTGCAGAAGCTCTCAAGGAAATAGAACAACTGAAAGATAAATATCTTCGTTCAGTCGCCGAATTTGACAACTACAGAAAGAGAACCCTGAAAGAGAAAACCGAACTGATACTTAACGGTTCGGAGAAAGCTGTTCAGGCATTTCTGCCCATAATCGACGACATGGAACGCGCCATAGATAATGCTGAAAAGACTGATGACATAGAAGTAATAAAAGAAGGCATGAAACTGATTCATCAAAAGACCAACAAGATGATGGAAAGTCTTGGCGTGAAGGAAATCAATACCGAGAATGCCGACTTTGATACCGACTATCATGAGGCAGTGGCTATGGTTCCCGGTATGGGCGATGATAAAAAAGGAAAAGTCTTAGACTGCGTTCAGAAAGGATACACCCTCAATGACAAAGTGATAAGACATGCAAAGGTTGCTGTAGGCCAATAACTAAGTGGGCATGTTTGTAGCAAAAGATTTTGGACAATAAACATCTAACATTTAACAATGGCAAAAAGAGATTATTATGAGGTGCTTGGCGTGAGCAAAGATGCCTCAGAAGACGAAATAAAAAAGGCGTATAGAAAAATCGCCATAAAATATCACCCGGACCGTAATCCGGGCGACAAGGAAGCCGAAGAGAAATTCAAGGAGGCTGCCGAGGCTTATGACGTATTGCACGATCCGCAGAAGAGACAGCAGTATGATCAGTTTGGATTTAACGGTCCTGCAGGCGGCGGAGGCTTTGGCGGCTTCAGCAGTGCCGGCGGATTTAGCATGGATGATATATTCAGCATGTTCGGTGATGTGTTTGGAGGACGCAGCGGTTTCGGCGGATTTGGCGGAAGCGGATTCGGCGGAGGCCAACGACGTCCGGCACAGCAGCGCGGCTCTGACTTGCGTCTGAAAGTGAAACTCACACTGCAGGAGATTTCTACCGGCGTCACAAAGAAATTTAAAGTCAAAAGAGACGTAACCTGCACCCACTGTCATGGAACAGGTGCCGAAGGCGGAAGCGCAAGAGAAACTTGTCCGACATGTCATGGAAGTGGCGTTGTAACACATACGACACAAAGCCTGTTCGGCATGATGCAGACACAAAGCGTATGTCCTACATGCGGTGGTGAAGGTACAGTTATAAAGAATAAATGCCACGTATGTAACGGAACCGGTGTTGTAAAAGGCGAAGAGGTTGTTGAAATAAACATCCCTGCAGGTGTTTCAGAAGGAATGATAGTTAATGTTCCCGGAAAAGGAAATGCAGGAAAGCATAACGGTACTCCCGGAAACATTCAGGTATATATAGAAGAGGAGCCGAACGATACGTTTATACGTGACGATAACGACATTATCTATAATCTTCTTCTTGACTTCCCGACTGCTGCCTTGGGCGGAACTGTAGAGATTCCGACTATTGACGGTAGCCGTGTAAGAGTAAAAATAGAACCTGGAACTCAACCGGGCAAAGCTCTGCGACTGAGAAACAAAGGCCTGCCTGCCGTACAAGGATACGGAAGAGGCAACGGCGACATGGTTGTAAACATCAGCGTTTATGTGCCAAAGACACTCACCCAGAAAGAAAAGAAGGCTTTGGAAGAAATGCGCGAAAGTGACAACTTTAAAGGTGACTCGGCCACAAAGCGCACAATATTCCAAAAGTTCAGAAACTATTTCAGCTAACAATTGATTGTTTTTCAACGAAATGACATACGAAGAAACAATTGAATATCTATACAACAGCGTCCCTATGTTTCAGAAAGTGGGCGCTGTTGCTTATAAAGAGGGGTTGTATAATACGCTCAAACTTGATGAGCACTTTGGCTATCCCCACCAAAGATTCAAGACCATCCACATAGCAGGCACTAACGGCAAAGGCTCTTGCTCGCATACAATAGCCTCAATATTACAGTCGGCCGGCTACAAGGTTGGCTTGTATACGTCACCGCATCTTAAAGATTTCCGTGAACGCATAAGGGTTAACGGTGTCTGCGCCAGCAAAGAATACGTAATAAAGTTTGTAGAAGAAGAAAAAGATTTCTTTGAGCCGCTACATCCGAGTTTCTTTGAACTAACAACAGCAATGGCATTTAACTATTTTGCCGAACAGAATGTCGACATTGCTGTTATTGAAGTAGGACTGGGCGGAAGACTTGACTGTACAAACATAATAACTCCTGTACTGTCGATTATAACAAATATAAGTTTTGACCACACACAATTCTTAGGAAATACTCTTGCTGCAATAGCCGGAGAGAAGGCCGGAATAATAAAAGAAGGCATACCTGTGGTTGTAGGTGAAACGACAGACGAAACCCGTCCCGTATTCTGCGACACGGCAAAGAGCAGACACAGCAGAATATATCTGGCTGAAGATGACAAAGAAGTGGTCAGTTCAAAAATACTTCCAGAAGGAGGCATCGAATATGAAACAAGGAGTTTCGGTGTACTTAAAGGTGAACTCGGAGGCCTGTATCAGGAAAAGAATACAAACACGATATTGTGCGCTATAAAGATTCTGAAAGAAAAAGGAATTAATATCAGCAATGAAAACATTAAACACGGCATGGCCAGCGTTGCTGAATTGACAGGACTGCAAGGCCGTTGGCAAAAAATACAAGACAATCCTACCGTTATATGCGATACCGGGCATAATGTAGGAGGCTGGCAATATCTGAGTCAACAGCTCAAAATGCAGAAATGTGAGCAAATGAGAATTGTGTTCGGAATGGTAGACGACAAAGACATTGAAACAGTTATGGGAATGTTGCCTAAGAATGCCATTTACTATTTTACTCAGGCAAAGACAAAAAGAGCAATACCCGTAGATAAGATAAAGGAAATAGGCACAGGCATGAACCTCAAAGGGACATGTCATAACAGCGTGGCAGAAGCATATCGCCAGGCACTGAAAGAAGCCGGCAACAAAGACTTTATTTTCGTTGGAGGAAGCAGTTATATTGTTGCAGACTTTCTTAATGATTGCTTTTAACGGTTTTTTAATAACAGTATGAGATATTTTAAGGTGTTTCATTTGTGTTTCTCAACTTTTTTAGTTTACTTTGCATGTAGTTATATTAACTAAATAAAATTAATATTATGAGCACAAATGAAACGCCAAACCTATGCGGTTTGAAAAGAGAAGATTTTCAAACAACAATAAACGGAAAAAATACAGATTTATTTATTCTAAAAAACAAATCAGGAAACGAAGTTGCAATTACTAATTACGGAGGAGCCATAGTGGCCATCATGATGCCTGATAAAAATGGTGATTATGCCAACATCATTCAAGGCCACGACAATATCCAAGACGTAATAAACAGTCCTGAACCTTATCTGTCAACACTTATCGGCCGCTACGGGAACAGAATATGCAAAGGTAAATTCCAACTCAACGGAAAAGAATATCAACTGGCAATAAATAATGGCCCAAACTCTTTACATGGAGGAAATAAAGGATTTAATGCCAAAGTATGGGATGCATTAAGAATGAATGACGAAACACTTATTCTTAATTATGTTTCTTCATACGGAGAGGAAGGCTATACAGGTGAAATGAAAATCACTGTTGCATATATATTCAACGACAATAATGAACTCATCATTGAATATATGGCAACAACAAACAAAAAGACCATAATAAACCTGACCAGTCACGGATTTTTCAGTCTTGCAGGAATAGCGAACCCGACACCTACAATAGATAATCTGATTTGTGAAATTAATGCAGACTATTATTTGCCCATAGACGAAACATCCATACCGACAGGTGAAATAAGACTGGTAAAAGGAACTCCGTTCGACTTCCGTAAGCCCAAAGCCGTAGGACAGGATATCGATGCAGACGATGAACAGATAAAGAATGGTGCAGGATATGACCACTGCTACGTACTGAATAAAAAAGAAGAAGGAGAACTGAGTTTTGCCGCACGCATAAAAGAACCTACCAGCGGACGAACAATGGAAGTATACACAACTGAACCTGGCGTTCAACTATACACGGACAATTGGGCAGACGGATACAAAGGACAAAACGGAGCGACATTCCCAAGAAGAAGTGCTATATGCTTTGAAGCACAACACTTCCCTGACACACCTAACCACCCTTATTTCCCATCTGTAATACTAAAACCTGGTGATCAATATAAACAAAAGACTATTTACAAATTTGGAGTAGAAAAATAACCTAATCATTAACGTATAACTTTAATAATAAAAAAATATGGATATAGAATTTGTTAGAAGCCGTTTTATCAAACACTTTGACGGAAAAACAGGAAATGTGTATGCATCACCTGGACGAATAAATCTCATAGGAGAGCATACCGACTACAACGGCGGTTTTGTTTTTCCTGGTGCTATTGATAAAGGCATAATGTGCGAAATAAGGCCTAACGGAACAGACAATGTAATGGCCTACGCTATAGACCTTAAAGACCGCGTTGAATTTAACGTAAACGATCCCGAGGGTCCTAAAACAAGTTGGGCAAGATATATTTACGGTATTGTTCAGGAAATGAAGAAAAGAGGCGTTGACGTAAAAGGATTCAATACAGCCTTTGCAGGTGACGTTCCTCTGGGTGCCGGCATGTCGTCTTCAGCAGCAATGGAAAGTTGTTTTGCTTATGCACTTAACGATCTGTTCGGAGACAATAAAGTAGAGAAATGGGACCTCGTTCTCGCAGGACAAGCTACAGAACATAATTACTGCGGCGTTAACTGTGGTATAATGGATCAGTTTGCAAGTGTGTTCGGCAAAGAAGGAAAACTCATGCGCCTTGACTGCAGAAGCCGTGAATTTGAATACTTCCCCTTTGATCCAAAGGGATATAAGCTGGTTCTGCTAGACTCTGTAGTAAAACATGAATTAGCTTCTTCCGCATACAACGACAGACGTAAGAGTTGTGAAAACGTTGTTGCAGCACTACAGAAAAAATATCCAGAAAAGAAAATCGAAACTCTTCGCGATGCAGATTGGGATATGCTAAATTCTGTTAAGGATGACGTAAGCGAGGAAGACATGAAACGCGCAACATTCGTTTTGGGCGAAAAAGACAGAGTGCTTGCCGTTTGTGATGCCCTTAATAAAGGAGACTATGAAACAGTAGGAAAGAAAATGTATGAAACTCACGAAGGACTTAGCAAAGACTACGAAGTTTCTTGCGAAGAAATTGACTTCTTGGTTGACATTGCTAAAGCTCACGGAGTTACGGGTTGTCGCATAATGGGCGGCGGCTTCGGCGGATGCACAATAAATCTCGTTAAAGAAGAACTTTATGACTCGTTCGTAAATGATGCCAAAGAAAAATATAATGAAAAGTATGGCAGACAACCTAAAGTTTATGATGTCGTGATTAAAGACGGCGCACATAAAGTTTGCTAACCGCAGACATTAAAAGATAAAACTTTAAAACTTATAATGAACTTTCAATTCTCACTGACTTCAGTAAAACTGAGCAGAAATGGGCTTTGAAAGTTCATTTTTTAGTGCTAAAGCCTAAAGATATAAACAAAATTTGATTTATGCAATTTTCATAATAAGCAGAAAACTACAACATAAAAATTCAACCAAAACAATCTGAAAAAATATATCTGCCTTGACAAAACCATATTGACAAGACAGATATTATATAAAATCAAAATCTTTTTATGACAATAAAATATTGTCAAAAGGTAAGACATACAACTATTGTATGCCGTCCTCTCTAAGCTTTAGCTGCCATTTCCATGCAGAACGAAGAGTTTCATCGAGTCCGGTTTCGGCCTTCCAGCCTAAAACATTATTTGCCTTAGCCGGATCAGCCCAAACTTTCTCAATATCGCCTTCACGGCGCGGTGCATACTCCCAATTGACTTTCACACCAGTAGCTTTCTCAAATCCTTCAACAACTTCAAGTGTGCTGACTCCCTTACCTGTACCAATATTGAAGACTTCAACAGGATCCGTAGAAGGATTGTCAAGAACACGCTCCATTGCCTTAACATGAGCCTTAGCCAAGTCAACTACATAAATATAATCACGTATACATGTTCCGTCCGGAGTATTATAATCATTTCCGAAAATCTTCAACTGACTTCTAAGTCCTATAGCTGTCTGAGTTACAAATGGTATAAGATTCATTGGAACACCATTAGGCAACTCACCAATAAGTGCAGAAGGATGAGCACCAATAGGATTAAAATATCGCAAGATAACGGACTTAACAGGTGCACCACTATGAATAAAATCCTGTATTATCTCTTCGTTAATCTGCTTTGTATTACCATAAGGACTTAAAGCTTTCTGTATAGGTGCCTCTTCGGTCACAGGAAGGTTCTCGGGAGAAGGTTGTCCATAAACAGTACAACTTGAAGAAAAAATCAAACCACGAACATTGTGCTTTGGCATAAGCTCAAGCAAATTGAGCAAACTTGTAATATTATTGCGATAATACAGAAGAGGCTTTTGGACACTCTCGCCAACAGCCTTGCTCGCAGCAAAATGTATGATACCGCTGATATCACCATACTTGGAGAAAACATTGTCCATTGCCTTTAAATCGCAACAGTCAACATTTTCAAAAGCCGGACGTACACCTGTTATCTTTTCTATACCATCAACAACTTCAGGTTTTGAATTTGAAAGGTTATCTACAATAACAACTTTGTATCCTGCCTGTTGTAACTCAACCGTGGTATGTGAACCAATAAATCCAGTACCGCCGGTAACTAAAATTGTCTGTTTCATATATCTATATTTGTTTAAACACAATCAAAAATATTCAATATATTAATTTAATAACCCTCATAAGGTTTATGTATGCTTAGTATTATTTAAAATCACTATTATACGACAAAGTTATATCTTTTTTTTCTTTTTAGATAACCTTTAGTTATATTTAACGCGATAAAATTAACTTAAGCCCCAATTAGTCACATACCGCACATAACTTTATTTATTTTGTACACTCATACTTTCAACCCGCCTTTCTATTTCTATCGGCATATTTTTGTTCGCTTTTTCTTGATATAGCCCGCTATGCCAACGAAAAATCTAACAAAAATATGCCGATAGAAGACAAAAATATAGAATGAATACCGATGATAGATTTTGGTTAAAACAACTATTATATTCATGAACGCTAATAATCTATAGAAATAGATTATAACAAAAAACATTTCAGTAAGTTACATCTGAACATGTTTCAATAATAAAACAAAAGCGGCAAAATGGAAAATAACAATATCCATTTTGCCGCTTAAACCAAACAATTATCTATTTAAACAATTTAAAAAGTTTAATCTAATCCAAACAAAGTTCTTAAACCAGCGTCCACGCCCGAGAAGCCCATAAAAGCTAAACTTAACAAGCCTGCTGTAACAAGGACAATTGCCATACCTTTCATACCTTTAGGTATAGTTACCATTGACAGCTGCTCACGTATACCGGCAAAGACAACTAAAGCCAAAGCAAAGCCGAGAGCCGTAGAGAAAGCATAGACAACACTCTGTATCAAAGAAAAATCTTTTTGAATAACAAGAATTGCAACACCAAGTACGGCACAGTTAGTTGTAATAAGCGGAAGGAATATTCCCAATGCCTGATAAAGAGCCGGAGACACTTTCTTTAGAATAATTTCAACCATCTGAACTAAAGCCGCAATAACCAAAATAAATGTTATGGTTTGCAGATATTGTAGACCAAACGGATCAAGCAGATAAATCTGAACAAGATATGTAACTATTGTAGAGAGTGTAAGCACAAACGCCACGGCAGCACCCATTCCTAATGAAGTGGATATCTTTTGGGATACGCCAAGAAAAGGACAAATACCCAAAAACTGTGACAACACAATGTTGTTCACAAATATAGCTGAGATGAAAATCAATAAATATTCCATAATTACGCTTTCTTAAACCTATTTACAATTGCAATAAGATAACCTAAAGTGATAAATGCACCGGGAGGCAGAATGAAAAGAAGCATGTTGCATGTTTCAGGCAGCAAAACAATGCCAAAGATTGAACCTGCACCAAGAATCTCTCGAACCGAACCTAATATAGTCAAAGCAATGCTGAATCCGAGTCCCATGCCAAGACCATCGCACAAACTTTCAACAGGTCCGTGACTACAAGCAAAAGCTTCAGCACGACCAAGAATAATACAGTTTACAACAATCAATGGTATGTAAAGGCCCAATGTTGCGTAAATTGTTGGAACAAAAGCCTGCATAATCATTTGAAGAATTGTCACAAACGACGCTATCACAACTATAAACACTGGTATACGAACCATATCCGGTGTAAGATTCTTAATCAAAGATATGACAAGATTTGAACATATCAGCACAAACATTGTGGCAAGTCCCATTGACAGACCATTCATTGCAGACGTAGTGGTCGCCAGCGTAGGACACATTCCAAGAAGAAGTACAAAGGTAGGATTCTCCTTGACTATACCATTTATTAATATTTTTATGTAATTCATAAATTTCAAATTTTAAATCAGATTACTTTTCATAATGTCCGCTGGCTGATGTATTTGCATCAACATGCCCAGATTTATAAGCGTTATAGGCCTGATTGACTGCCAATAGAAAAGCACGGCTTGTAATTGTAGATGCTGTAATGGCATCTACATCACCTCCATCTTTTTTAACAGTAAGATTGTCTTTCTCGGGATTCTTTCCAATAATGCTTCCTTTCCCGTCTTTTTGGAACCATTTATCAGCCTTTGCACCCAATCCTGGTGTCTCAGAATGCTGAAGGATTGTATAGCCAAGAATATTTCCTTCGGTGTCGAAACCTACGAGAACTTTCAAGTCGCCACCAAATCCTCCGGTAGTACTCTCTACAGCTACACCCAAATCGTTTTTATTTGTATCTACTGTCTTATGTACCACAAACAAAGTTTCCTTGCCTTTTATAGTCTGTCGTATCGTATCATCTTCAACGACTGTAAGCTGAACACCTCCCATAACCGACTTTATTCCATCAGCAAGAGTCTTACTTGCCTGAAGTTTAATTGGCTCTTCTGTTATATGATTAACATATGCAAGTATACCGCCAGTTATAAGTGCCACACCAACAAGTACAAGCACCATGTTTGTTATTGATGATTCTAACTTTTTCATTATTTACCCTCCTTCTTTATTTCGCCAAAACGTTTAGGCTTAACATAAGTATTGATAAGCGGAGTGAACGCATTCATAATCAGAATGGCAAACGACATACCTTCAGGATAAGAACCCCAGTTTCTGATTATAACAGTAAGGGCGCCAATTGCTATACCATAAATAACTTGTCCCTTATGAGTCATAGGAGATGTAACATAATCGGTGGCCATAAATATTGCACCAAGCATCAAACCTCCTGTAAGAAGTTCTGCAACAGGATTTGCATAAACAGGATTTGCAAGATGCAACAATCCGCAGAACACAAATACTGTAGCAAGAATGCTTACCGGAATATGCCATGTTATAATCTTCTTCCAAAGCATATAAGCAAAGCCAAGAAGGAGTGCAATGGCACATATTTCACCTATGGTTCCGGCACCATGATTGATTCCAGGGTTACCCAACAGCAACGAAACAGAATCAGGAAGTCTGTCAAGTACCGAAGGATTTCCTGTCTTTATTGCCTCTTTCATTATACTCAATGGAGTTGCACCTGTCTGAGCATCAACATAATTTGTGAGCTGACCTGCAACAGGCCACGAAGTCATTTGAGCAGGGAATGAGACCAACAAGAAACAACGGCCAACCAATGCCGGGTTAAAGGGATTACATCCAAGACCGCCAAAGGTCATTTTACCGATGCCTATGGCAACCAACGCTCCGATTATCACAATCCATACAGGAAGATTTGAAGGCAGATTAAATCCCAACAGAAGACCTGTCAATATAGCAGAACCGTCTGTGATAGAAGGTTCTCTTTTCAAAATATACTTTGTTATTGCCCACTCAAAAAACACACAGGCAGCAACACTTGACGCACATACAACGACAGAACCAATACCAAAATACAGAAATGATACCAACAATGCCGGTAACAATGCAATTATTACGCCATACATATTGCGCTCGACACTGTCCGTGCCATGTGCATGTGGCGATAGTGATACTATTAATTTGCTCATTTTTTTATTAATTATTTGCCATTACTCATCTAAATGATAACTACAATCAGATTTAATGGATTTATTTTTTAGCGTTACGGGCTTTGATTATTCCCATAACAGTACTCTTACCAAGACGTATATTATCAAGCATAGGACGATGTGCAGGACATGTAAACTGGCATGAGCCACATTCTATACATGAAGTGATACCTGCAATCTCTACCTTTTCCCAATTATGCTTAGCACTAGCAGTGGCAAGAAGATAGGGTTCCAGTCCCATAGGACATACACTGACACACTTTGCGCAACGGATACAAGGCTGGACAGCCTTACGTTTTGCATCATCTCCGCTAAGTATGGTTACACTGTTTGTTCCTTTACAGATTGGCACTTCAACAGACGTAAGAGCCTTACCCATCATAGGACCTCCGGCAAGCAATTTATTATCGCCTTCGGGCATACCGCCACATTCATTAATAAGGTCAATCATAGGTGTACCCATACGCACGAGGAAGTTGCCCGGATTAGCCATTTTTTTGCCGGTAACCGTAGTATACCTCTCAAACAAAGGCTTATTCTTCATTACAGCCTGATAAACGGCATAAGCAGTTCCTACGTTCTGTACTATGGCTCCTACATTTACAGGTATTGCAGGAGGAGCAGGAACTTGACGTCGGATAACGGCATCAACAAGTTGCTTTTCACCACCCTGAGGATACTTCTTTGCCAGAGGAACTATCTCAACATTAGGATTTGAAGCCGTTTTCTGCTCCAACAGTTCTATGGCCTTTGGTTTATTTTCCTCTATACCGATATATCCTTTTGTTACTTTTGCAGCTTTCATAAGAAGATCAAGTCCGACAAGAATCTCATCGGCATGCTCCATCATAAGCCTGTAGTCAGAAGTTATATAAGGCTCACATTCAACACCGTTCAAAATAACGCACTCAGCTTTGGCTGTTGGTGGAGGGCACAATTTTATAAATGTTGGGAAACCTGCGCCACCCATACCTGTTACACCGGCTTTCTTAATACGGTCAACAATCTCTTCAGGTGTCAATTCCGGATGTTCTGAAAGAAGCTCGAGCTTATCCGAACGGTCAATGCTTTCTTCCCACTCGTCACCTTCAACTTTTATTATTATTGAAGGCTTACGATAGCCTGTTGCATCAATTGCAGTTTCAACTTTCAATACGGTACCTGAAACTGATGAAAATATAGGAGCTGAAACAAAGCCTCCGGCTTCAGCAATCAATGTTCCTACCTTAACTTTATCACCTTTCTTAACAACAGGCTTTGCCGGAGCGCCAATATGCTGCGACAACGGGAATATAGCCTGCTGAGGCAATTTTGCTACTTTTGTAGCAACCTCAGATGTCAGTTTGTTTTCTTCCGGATGTATTCCGCCTATTCTAAATGTTCTAAGTTTCATGCTTTAACTTCCTCCTGTTTTTGTTCTACATTTGAGCTGACAGCCTCAGAAGATGTTTCTTTTGCTGCAACTGTTTCAGATGCGTCTACACGCACTTTGGGAGCTGGAAAGTTTACAGCCACAATAGCATGTGTCGGACATGCTTCTACACACTTACGGCACAAGCGACACTTATCCGGATCAATATAAGAGAGGTTGTTTTCTATAGTAATAGCGCCAAACTTACATTCTTTTTCACATTTTCCACAACCAATACATGCAGCCTTACATGTCTTCATTGCAATGGCACCCTTATCCTTATTTACACAACGCACATACACGCGGCGATTTTTAATACCCTTCTTCCGAAGCTCAATAATATGTCGTGGACAAGCCTTCACACACGCTCCACATGATGTACATTTTTCTTCATCCACTTCAGGTAGCCCCGTCTCTGGATTCATGACAATTGCGCCAAATGAACAAGCGTTGACACAATCACCACAGCCAAGACAGCCATAGCCACAGCCTGTTTCTCCAGCTCCACATGCATTAACGGCAGTACAGGTTTTCAAGCCATCATAAACCGCTATACGCGGACGAAGTTCACATGTACCATTACAACGTACAACGGCAACTTTAGGTTCGGTATTAGCAACAGCCATACCAAGTAAATCTGCCACCTGACTCATAACGGCAGAACCGCCAACAGGACAGAACAGGCCATCGATGGAGCCTGCATCAGCTCCTTTAACCAATGCACTAGCCATACCAGAGCATCCCGGATAACCACATCCTCCGCAATTAGCCCCAGGCAAAATCTCTGAGACCTGTCCAATGCGAGGATCTTCATGAACAGCAAATTTCTTAGAGCATACGTACAATATCACGGCCGATATCAACGCAATGCCACCAAGTACAATTACTGCAATTAAAATAAAATTCATAAGTTTTGTATTTGTTTTAGTTAGTAATTATAAAACTGAAATCCATTTTCAACAAGTGTATCAACACCCGACGGTTCTACATGGAATGATAATTTCACACGTATCTTTTCCCTTACACAATATAATATAAAATAATATGGTATTAGAGAACACAAACTTATCAAGGCCGAATAGACTTCACTTTCAGTAATAACAAAAGTAACTGCCAAAACAGCAACAAGTATAAACAATGGTATAACAGAACTCAAAAGAACAGCAAAAAGACCTGTTCTCTGAGATGCTATAACAATAACTCTGTCACCTTTTTTTAAACCATACATATTATTGTCATAAACGTCAACCACCTTTTCTTTGCTTTCGGATGCATTACAATTACCGGACATCTTGCACGAAGAACATGCAGAAGTCTGGACAATACGCACTTTTATTTTGCCGTTACAAACTTGATCGACAATACCTAAATGCTTTATTCTATTTTTCATGTTTTCTTTCAAATTTGCAAACTCGAGTTTGCAAATGCAAAAATAACACTATATTTTCAAACAGCAAACAAAAAGCGGAAAAATTGTATCATAAGCAGAAACTTACAAACATTATTACGCTTTGTCACTATTTTAACAAATCGTCAAGAAACTTATTTAAATCGTCATCCAAACCATTCATCAAATCTCCGCCAATAATTCTTATATCACTGTCAACAAGATATAATTCTGCAAAATGTTCTCTTTCATCATTTTCCAAAATAAAACTATAAGGCTTTAATATGCACAAATTATCCATCACCTCACTCATCTGTTTGAGTACATCTCTTAAAATCACAGCAATAGATGTATAAAAATCCTGCTCCTTGCTATTTATCCACTGATCAACAACACAACGTGTTATTTCATTGTCATTATCATCAAAAGCCAAAAGCTCACCTGTATCTTGAGACACACTCAGATGAATGTCTGTCATAATAACAGGCTCATCTTTATATGGAAACTTTTGAGAGATTTTATTAAAAAATCTCTTCAACTGGGTTATTGTTGATTCTGTTGCTTTCATCATCTTATTTAATATCTGATTGATTTTTTACGCGGTTTACTTTCATTACTTAATCTGTCAAGGGCTGTTACAACATAATAATGTTTTTCTCCCGGCTTTATGAAGTTATCGGGTACCTTATAATATGTATCAGAAGTAATAGCCACTATATTAGACGGATCATCAATATCAAATTTTTTGCCATTATCAAACTTATACACAACATACCTCACAGCCTGATTTGTCCAATCTTTACCCTTAGGCGCCTGCCAAAACAAAACCAAGCCGTCCTCTAATGTCAAAAATTTCATTTTCTTTACTTTCTTAGGCGATTTATCATCAATATACTTCATTTGAGGAGCAAGTGCCGGATACTTCCAATAAACATTCTTCAACATTGAACCATAGTTGCCAACATTGTCAACAACAGCTTTAGCATACCAAAGCACTGTACCTTTTACATTTTTCATCTCTCCATGGAGTTTCTGTTTTGCAGGCATCTGGTTGATACGCTTATTTAATAAATCAGGACTTTTCACAGTACGTACAACATCTTCACCAATATAAAGATGGCGCTTACCAGCATATTTATTCCACCATTTTATCAAAGTTTCATAATCAGCGGCCTTATGGCCAATTTCCCAATATAACTGAGGAACACAATAATCAACCCACCCGTTATTAATCCACATAAGGATATCTGCATACAAATCATCATAATTTTGTAAGCCTGAAGTATTACTTCCAACTACAGGATCACTTTTCTTATTTCGATATATGCCAAATGGAGAAATTCCAAATTTAACCCATGGCTTGGTCTGATGAATTACTTGATAAAGCTGCTTTATAAAAACATTAACATTATCTCTACGCCAGTCATTTCTGTTTTTAATTCCATTATTATATTTTGCGAACTCAACATCATCACGAATAACTTGTCCTGGAGCTGGGTATGGATAAAAATAATCATCAATATGCAATCCGTCGATATCGTAACGGCTTACAATATCCTCAACAACTTTATATATATATTTACGAGCCTCAGGATTACCCGGATTTAGAATCAGTTGCCCATCGTAAGAAAAAGCAAGATCAGGATGTCTAACGGCAATATGATTAGATGAAAGGCTTTTTGTTGTCTTTGTTTTAGCTCTAAACGGATTAATCCATGCATGCAGCTCCATGCCACGTTTATGACATTGCTCAATCATCCAACTCAACGGATCCCAATACGGATTTGGAGCTTTTCCCTGGACACCAGTCAGAAAACGGCTCCAAGGTTCATAATCGCTTTTATATAAAGCATCACATTCGGGTCTTACTTGAAATATAATTGCATTAACACCACATTCTTTTAATTTATCAAGTTGTCGTATTAAAGTATCCTGCATCTGCTTCGTGCCCATACCCATAAATTGCCCATTGACACACTGTATCCATGCGCCTCTAAACTCCCGTTTGTCAGCACACTGTGCACAAACAGACATTGTTGCCAACAAAAACACTGTCAAAGTTAAAAATAACTTCTTATAATTTAATAGATAATATTTCATATGCCAAAATTACTGTTTTTGGTTCATAAAAACAAATATATATTACTAAAAAGTTAAAAGAAAGTGTTTTTCAATTATAACAATTAGGGTATTTTTTATCCTATTTTTCAGCTTAATATTTAAAATTAGTTAATTAAATGAGTGTGTGGGCACACAGAAAAATACACACAAAATAAAGAAACATTTTATTTGGATAATAAAAAAAAAGTGCTTATATTTGCAACTGTTATCCTGAAAACAATCTTTTTACCTTAAAAAACTAATACCTATTGAAGATATAGAGCGATTGCTTGTGAAAGCCATCGCTTTATTTTTTATATAAGAAAAACACTTTATTAGATATATAGATACAATTCTAAATGACAAAATCAGAATAGAACTAAATCTTATACTGCTGCAAGCAAATAAAAATTGGCATATTAAATATATTTACCACAAACGTATCAAAATAATAAAGGCAACTTAACAGCATAAAAAAAACTATGCTGTAAGCATTCAATACAACAACAATAAATTATCCTACAATTCTTACGCTGGAATTCATCATAGAATCACTTTTGTCACCATCATAAATCCCCCATAACTCCCATTCGTCCCATCAGTCCCATCCCCCGTGCCAGACAAAAAAAAGAGTCCCGGACATCATTGCTGACGTCCGGGACTCATCTCTCAAAA
>ENA-UONW01000314-UONW01000314.1-human-gut-metagenome-genome-assembly--contig:-CS52-NODE-314-length-75813-cov-37.794820_pt1 | contig 75813 bp, 56 predicted proteins | sample MGYA00242463_ERZ724010 | MGnify/ENA metagenome assembly ERZ724010 | reverse complement strand
ACTTTGTGTATGAATTAGTTGGCTAATTTTATTCTATTTACTGAATGTCCCTAAACAAATTTTATATAAAAAATATACTTTACAAAATACATTTTTATAAGCATAAGATACAGAAATCAAACAATAAAATCAGAAAACAGCAATATAATAATACATTCTGTAAGATAAAAACCAGCCTCATCTAATCTTTAGAACTAACAAGAAGAAACTAAACAAAGCCTGTATTTTACATATTTTAAACACTAATTCCATAAAAAATGCAAAATACAAGGCTTTACACTTACATATTGTATTTCAGCATTCCCAACAACCGTCATTCGGCAGGAGTCACCAACTTGCCGTCATAAAACTGCGGGGTATAGAAAATCACATTGTCACCTTCTATTTTCAGAGGAACAGCCATCAGAACATATTCTGTGCCCGGATCAAGATAATCGTAAAGATATTCATAATCACCAGTCACGGCAAACAGTTGCATATAGTCTACAAACGGGAATCCGCCATTATTTTCACAGATATCCTTGTAATATTCATCCAGATGGTCGGCTCCGTATTTATCCACATCCGACTTTTTCACCACATCGGTGAAATACAAGGCATCCTGTACCGACGGAATTACCTTCGTATAAATTTCAGTCGGTCCCTGCACATCGGCCTTAAACTCGAATGTCAGGTCACTTCCCTCGTTAGGCTTGTCCGTTATAAATTCAAAGCGGTTCAGTTCCGTAGTCGGTTCCGTATCCCACCCGAATACAAACAAGACATATTCCGTATCCGGGAAAAGTCCGTCGGTATACGTCATATCCATCTCTCCTTTATAAAGATGATCTCTGATCCAACCTTTGTATTCCTTGCTGAACAGACTGTGAAGGTCTTCATCGGTGTACCCTTCCAGATCATCCTTTTCGAGTACAATCATAGTATACGGATCGTTGTTCGACGGCGTTACATGGAACACAGCCTTGGCTGCTCCCTTTTCCTTCAACTCGATGTTGAACGTATTGTCGGACAGCGGCAGCGGTTCGGTCTTGAACGCCTGCATAGCCACTTCGGTAGTAATGTTCAGATCCTCGTCGATACCGGCGGCAAACACATATGCATCGAGATTGTAAGCATCCATATCCATGCTATAACTGATATCGCCCATATCCTTCAGGAAATCGAACGTACCTGCACCAAATATCTCCTTATAGAAATTGATAATCTGCTGGAAAGCCTTTACCGGATCACCTCCGTAATCCTTATAGTCGGCATCCGAAAGAATCTGCGAGTAATACGCCATTTTCTTATCAGCCGGTTCCACCGTCACATCCACATTTTTACCCGACACCTTGCAGGTTATAGTGAAATCAGCCCCTTTCTCCTGAAGCTGCACGGTCATTTCCGCCCATTCGGAGTCCTGATAACTGGAATTAACATCGGCTACAGCCTTTATCTTTACCACATGCGAGGAAGCCTCATCCAAGCCTTCAAACGTAACAGACAAATCTCCGGTTTCAGAAATCTGGCCGTCCATATCGCACATATAAGACACGGCATGCTCTACAGCCTGCCAGCTAACCGTAAACGAGGTATGACTGTTTAAGACCTGCGTAAGTTCCGGCGTTGCAAGCTTTACTTTTTCTACCACTTCATCTTCATCACTACACGCACTGAAAGAGAACACAATCCACAAAAGGGTTGCCAATGTTAATAACCTGTTTTTCATAATAACTCCCTATTAATTTTATATGTAACTATAAATGTGAAATATATTCCGAGCCTATTGGCCGCCTGAGAACAAGCCAACCATAAAAAACAATTATACCACAAAGAATGGCAGTATCTTCTTCACATAGCAGATTGCTATAAAATCATCTTTATGCACCGCCACAAATATACAGTAATATTTTTATTTTAATTAATTTTTGCATAAAAATATTATAATAAAAGTATCATTTTTATACCAATTCAGAATAAAATCAAGAAAATAACAACACTGACAAAACAATTACAAAACAGAAGAAACAAGAAAAAGGCACTTATTCGTCTTTTAGACAAAAATCAACAAGAAAGAAACGAGCCGCAATATTTCATATATTTTAAACAAACATTCTATAAAATTTATAAATAAAGAAAGCTGATGCTTACATATTGCTTTTACTGCATCCAAAAAGAAAAGAATTACCACACGAATTTGTTGTCGGTACAGTTTTTTACTACTTTTGCGCCATGGCATTTTTCCACTTTCTGAATAAGAACAACATATCAAAAGAGAGTTTCGAAGCCATTTACAAGACTTATTACTCTCGTTTGTACTATTATAGTTTTCAGTTTATTGCAGACGAGGAAACTTCGAAAGACATAGTAAACGATGTCTTCGAAAAAATCTGGTTACAACGCGACGAACTGAAAGCCGATACCTTGTCTTCCTATCTTTATACACTTGTCCGCAACCGCTGCCTCGACCATTTACGGCACCAGAAAGTTGAGCAGCAGTACGCAGAGCTTTACAAGCTTATCGCAGAAGAAGATATAGATGACTCCGATTGGTACGAAGAGCGGATGACACGGATTGAACAAATCATCGCAGAGTTAGGAGAACCCACCAAGGGTATTTTTACCCGATGCTACTTTCAGCATAAAAAATATGCCGAAGTTGCTCAGGAGTATCACATCAGCAGCAGTGGCGTAAAGAAACACATCATGAAAGTCTTACGGCTGATAAGAGAAAAATTTGACATAAAGTAACCCCGTACAGGTACCCTGACCGCAAGACATAACGTATAAACAATAAAGTTCCGCATCATGAAACAAGATTCCGACGATAAATTAGCTCGTGTCTTAGAAGCACTGGAGAATCCGTCAGCCTTTACCCAAGAAGAACTCGACGATTTGTTCTCCGACAAAGAGTGTCTGCAAAATGCACGTGCCATATTATATGCAAAAGAAGCTCTGGCAAGACAACAGACTCCCCTGCCCGACGTCGACAAGGAATGGAATGCCTTCGAACACCGTCATAAAAAAGCCCGGGTTCTTCCATGGGTCATCAGTATAGCGGCAGCAGCCTGCATCGCTTTGTTTTTCATTCTGAATACTCCGACAGCAGACGATAAAGGATTGCAGGTCTTCGAAGCCATACAGGCTGTGCAGACTGTAAGACAGGAAACGGTAAACGGAGTAACAACAATTGATGTGCCACGAGGTATGCAGAAGCACGTAAAGCTGCCCGACGGCACATGTGTAACACTCAACGCAGAAAGCAGGCTTTCCTACAAAGTTTCCCGTTTCGGCAAAGAGGTACGCGAGGTTACCCTGCAAGGAGAAGGATTGTTTGATGTAGCCAAAGATTCTCTCCATCCGTTCATTGTCCGGTCCGACCAATTAAGTACTCAGGTTTTAGGAACCGTTTTCAATGTAAGAAACTATGCTACTGAAAAGATGAAGATAACCTTGCTTTCCGGTTCCCTGAAGGTCGTTTCTTTGCAGAAGACAGACAGTCTGCTCATCCGTCCCGGCGAACAGGCTATTCTGACCGGCAGACAGGAACTGCGTGCGGTCCGTACAACCCATACCGACGATATCACTTCGTGGAGTGAAGGCAGTTTTTATTTCGACAATCAGACACTGGTAGAAATATTATGCGAACTGGGACGCTGGTACAACGTGAATGTAATATTCAAGGATAAGGAGTGTATGAACAGCCGCCTGCACTTCAAGGCTTTCAGAAAAGAATCGCTTGCTTCCATTGTAGAACTGCTGAACTACGTCAGCAAGAATCCCGTCGTTCTTAAAGATAAAACCATCTTTGTTGAAAAATAATTCAAAATCGTGGTACCCGCTTTCCGGTGTAATTCGTATTGATAGCAAATACTAATTTAAAAAGGACGATTTTATGAAACTAAGATTAGCACAATCATTCTGCTTCATCTTATGGTGCAGCTCTGCCCTGACTGCACAGACCACGAAGGCTATCGACGTAGAATTACACAATGTTTCTCTGGCAGAAGCACTGAAGGACCTTGAAGACAAAAGCGGCACTCATATTCTGTTCGATTACAAGGATATAGAACCTTATCATGTTACTTGCCATGCAGAGGATCAGCCGTTCGAACGGATCATACATGCAATACTGGCAGAAAAGCCGCTCATCTGCAAAAAGGTGCGTGAGAACACATATGTCATTCAGAAATCCGCTGCCATTCCCGAAAAGCAAGAAACAGACTACATACTGTCCGGACTGGTAACCGACTCGCTGAATCAGCCTGTCGATGCTGCCGTCGTCAGTGTGATGAACGCCCGGACCGGTATTCCCGTCAATCAGGGCATCACCTCCGGCAAAGGGGAGTTCCGTATCAAGGCGAAAGGGTATGTACAGCTATACGTCAGTTGTCTGGGATATACTTCTTTTTTAAGCACTGCCTTTCAGGTACAAAGAGATACCACCTTTCACGTCAGACTACAGTCATCAAGCATCCAGTTGGACAATGTGCTCGTCGTTGGCGAAAAGCAGACTCCGTCTGTACGTGTGGTCAACGGAAACACCATATTTTTTCCCAGAAACAGTGCTTTGCTGGCAGGAAGTTCCGCACTGGACATCCTGAAAAAAACACCCGGCATACTGGTAGACGGCAACGATAACATCAGCATAGGAGGCAGAAACGGCGTACTGATTATCTTCAACGGAAAGCCTACTTACATGAAACAGGAGGAACTTGTATCTCTGCTGAAGTCCATGTCATCCGAAACCGTTACTTCCGTCGAAATCATCAACAATCCATCGGCACAATACGATGCTGAAGGCTCCGGAGGAGTAATCAACATCAACACACGGCGACAACGTACCGAAGGTTATTCATTTTCCATGAACAACGGTATATCTTACTGGGATAATATCCGGCAGAATACCGAACTGGCATTCAGCTATACACACAACAAGTTCAGTTTGATAGGCAATTATCATCACCAGTTTGGATATTACAACCTCGATTACGGCATGCACCGCATCCAGTCGGGAAAGGAGTATTACAGCCCTACACGTGATACCGACAAGCGGAAAACCATAGCCGGAAATCTGGACGTTGAATATAAGTTCAACGACCGGCATCTTCTGGGCGGACAGCTTACCGCTAATGCTCTTTACGGACCTGGACAAACCATCACCACTACCGAAATCCGGAATCAGGAAGACCATCAGCTCGAGCAGATTCTGTACGCCCGAAACGACTATTATATGCAGAAAGGGAACCGATACGGAGCAAACATCTATTATATGGCAACGCCGAAAGAGGGCGTGAAATATACAGTCGATGCAAACTATGCATGGTTCGATGGCGGTTCCGGCAACTTGCAGCCCAACACGTATCGGTCGCCCGACGGAACAATCATAAACGACCATCTGTATAAATCGGTAAACAGCAGAAACATCCATATCTATGCACTGGCATACCATCAGCAGCACAAGGTCGGCAAGGGAGAGCTGAAATCGGGTATCAAGTTTTCCAGCGTACATGCAGACAACGGGTACAATTTTTCCGAAATCATAAACTACAAGGAGATAACAGACGCCACACAGTCTAACGACTTTATCTACAAAGAACAAATTCTGGCAGCATACCTGCTTTATGCGTACCCCATAAACAACAAACTGAATCTGGAAATCGGTCTGAGAGGAGAGCAGACATGGTCTGACGGAAGATTGTTTACCATAGACGGCTCGAACGACAAAGACAACAAGCGCAGTTATCTCAACGTATTTCCTTCCGTCAGCCTGAATTATCAACTGACGGACGAACAGGCACTGTCCTTCAGCTACGGCAGCCGGATAGACCGCCCTGCTTATCAGGACTTGAATCCGTTTGAGTACTTGCTTGACGAGTTATCGTACTGGAAAGGGAATCCTTTTCTTACTCCGCAAAAGACGCATCGGGTAACGGCGACATACAGCAACAGGCATACGTCGGTAGCCGTGGCATATACGTATATGAAGGATTATAAAGCACAGATTACAGATACCTTGTCTACCAACAAGGTTATTATGACGCCCAGAAACATCGGCAAGCAACAGCAGGTATCCCTGACGATCAATCAGGGAATCCAACCGGTTACATGGTGGGACATAAACCTGAATCTGACTGGATATTATGTAAATAAAGATATTGCTTTCGACAGTTACCGGAAGTTCCCCAAAGATGCTTTTGCCGGTATTTTTACCCTGATGAATACATTCCGGCTTCCCTGGAAACTCCAGTTGGAGGTAAACGGATCGTATGCCACCAAAAGACCGGGAGCTTCAAACGAGAAGATGAACCCCAGCGGTTACGTAGACTTGGCGCTCGGCAAGTCTTTCCTGAATAAGCGTCTGACTGTAAACCTGGCATTGACTGACTTGTTCTGGACGAATAACTGGGATAACTACAGCTCTTTCGAAGGATTTCAGCTCTGGAACTGGGGAAAGGGTGAGTCCAGACAGATTAAGTTCAACATTTCCTACCGCTTCGGTAAAGAAAAGAGCAGTTCACATCAACAGGACTTCAAGGAGATAGACAGACTATAAACTGCCTGTACGCCATCCGAGCCATCACCGTGTCGGGGATTGTCTTCATCATTCTCGGCATCATCATCGTGCTGTTTCAGTATAAAAAGCATGTGCAAAGGTGCAAGGAGCTGCTGGAACAATTTGAGGAGTGATACAACAGCCAATTGACACAGTAGTAATGTTCAAAGCTGGTGAAACTACTGAAACCGTTTAAAAAGTAACACCCAAACAAGTTTGTCACAATGGTAATGTACAAGGCTGGTGAGTTACTCAAATAAAAAGTAGCCGGTTTCTCTGCTCCCGACGGCAAAGAATCCGACTACTTTTTTATTGCTATCCGAGGGGATAATCCATCCTCCGGCAGTTCCTAACTTTCCTTCTGACAAGATTTTCGACTTTACACAACCGACTGCCCTACGTGCCCGATGTGTGCCTAATCTACTAAAAATAAGAAATGGTACGAGTTTCTGTAAATTCCGGTTCCGTCTTGGTAGAAACTCTATCCGCTCCATTTTCAGGGTAATACGTAGTAACCTCCCACGTACGCTTTACCCTACGCTTAGTCCAGTTACCTTGACTGTCCGTTGCGAGATAGGTGTAGCGGCATATCTCAACATCGATGCCATCTTCATAACTGGCAGAAGATTTCATTGTAGAAGGGTATTTACCGGTTCCTTCATACGTATACGTACGTTCCACCGGCATCATCCCATCAAAATACTTATACCGGACAACCCGTCCGCGACTATCAAATTCATATTCAATGGTACCCTCAATACCCTTTTCATCCACTTCCTTGCGCAAGTTACCCTCGCACGTAATCCGGAAAGGACCTATCACATTATCTATCATATAGCGGTCTGCTCCCCGATAAATATACCGGTTTGCTCCATCAGACACCATATTGCCATTTTTGTCGAAGGTAAGCGTTACTTTGCCAGTGGTCACCGTGCGGACATTTCCATACAATCCATGTCCCTGAACGGCTGTGAAAGCAGAAGATGCACCAGAAACGTTCAAAGTAATTGCCGGACAGCTCAAACGTTGCCTTACCCCTTTGCCTGTATTCCTGTTGCCTCTGAAAAATTCCTCCATCGGATCTTTTACCTTCGATTCGTCCGTCTGTCTTAGGTAAGCATCCACACTAATATCTCCGATACGAAGTTCACCTGCATGCAGCGGATAAAGCAACAGTTGTCTAAATACGATTGTCTGGTATTCTTTCCCGTTCCGGGTTTCCAATTTCCATTGGCTTCCCCGAAGGCTTACCGGTTTCACCTTGAAATCTTTGAGTAAGATCTGTTGTTGAAGATTTGCCAGACTATCCACTTGTGCGGTAGTATACAGTTTACACTCCAACACCACAGGACTGTTTACGCGGGGAGAACGATTGGATACATTCATCGTTATAAATGCTTCCGGCTTCGACTCCACACTGCCGTTGGAGGAAGAAGGCAGTTTCCCCACAGGCACTACATGGATAGTAAGCTGTTGCGTACGCAATAACTGTCCCTTTACGGTAAGACTGGTAGAAGGGATCACAAACGTTCCGGTTTCAAATGCCTTCAGTATGTAAGTATAAGAGAACTGATAGGTTGGCGAAGCCACTCCACCTGCTTGCTTTCCGGTAGTGATGCGACTTCGTATCGGCCCCATCAAAACCTCAAAGTCCTTCAACGGAGGTTCCCGAAAATACTGTATATCATTGTCCTGAAACTTTTCGGACGAAAGTACAGCCAGTGTCAACCGGAACTGTGTACCAATTTCCACATACTCTGGTGCAGAGGCCACAAACACGGGATGCTGGTAGGCCCACATTTCCTTTGGCAAAAGGAACAGCATCAAAAAGAACAGCTTAAAATATAGAAGTGTTTTCATTTTATCATCTGATTTTAAATTCGCTGGAATGATTCTCCTGTTTTTTTGTAAATATGTCCATCGTTTCCATCATAAATATCCCCATTGTTGTACGTCAGTCTTGTAGTGATACCTTCCGGATTGATAATGGTATAGTCACCATCCGCAGTCAGCGTGCCATGCGGATTGGGGTATCCGTCTTTATCGGACAATACACCTCCAGGTGCCATGTTGATTTTCAATGCAATAGCCAATACGATAGCGATAATCACTAATATAATGAGTACAAACACCAGACAAGATGCTAAAATGACAATGGAAACAGAGCCCAGTATATACAGTAAACTGGCTGCCAGTGCTGCAAGGATTCGTTTCTTGGCAATCAACTGAATCAAGATGATGCAAACCTGTATTACCTGACAAACACCTATAATCAGATAAACATAGGTAGGGTCGTAACCTCCAATTCCACAAATAACCAATGCGATAATTCCTGCCAGCCAAGTATACAATCCAAACTTCAGACTGACAGAAGTGTGCGCTGTATCGGCAATATCCTTCATGGTCATCAGGAAGAACACAAGCAGGTTGATAAGCACATAGATGAAAAAAATAAAGTTCAAGATGACAAACCACCACGAGTGTACAATGGAAGGCATAAAGAACCATAAGGAATTACTTCCCATCTGCATGACATAGAAAAGGATTGTACCTGAAGTAACTGCCAGCAAGATTCCGTTTATCCAATCCCATCGGGTATCTCCTCTGCCATTTGCAGTCCGAATACGAAGAGTAAGATGACGTATGAATTTACATTCAAACCACATAAGCAAGGCCAGTCCGCAAATCAGATAAACCATCCAACGGTATCCGTCTCCTTCCCAGTCCAGAAGCTTGTACCACTGCTTTGCCTGAGCAGCAGAAGCTTGCTCCGACGTTGGAGTTTCTACTGCCGTCAGATACTTGGCTTGCAAGTATCCACTGGTACCCTTATAGTCAACACGTACCCAGTCTGAATTTTCTGTGGTTATACCTAAATCGACCGGACACTCTACTATATCTCCATTATTCAGTTTCAAAAGTATAGCCGACGTTGTCGAGGGTTCACTTCTCAAGTTTAAAGTAGAAGTTACATTCACTTTATAGGGATATCCCCAGAAAGGCAAGGATACCAATAAGGCTATCAGAATAAAAAATAATCTTTTCATACAATTTAGTCTTCGTAAGAGAAATCAAAAGGAAGGAAAAAAGTAATAACAAAAAGTAAGGCCATAAATCCGATTTTGAGAATCCATCTGATAAGCAAAATGAACAGAACAAGCCAGATGACAGCGAATATCAGCATAGCAACAGGATGCTCGGACATCCATTCGGATGCCGACAGAGGCAATACGAAAAGTGTTTCCATAGTAAAAAAATGGCTTTCCAGTTTCTTTCCAGCCTTTAATAAAAACATGAGGCGTGAAACTGCAATGCTATACTCTTGCGTTAATCTAAGAGACTCCTATTTTTGTTTTCACAAGACAAGCACATCGCTCCTTTGAGAGCAAACAAGAAAATTCATTACAAATATAGTAAAATATATTTATCATTTACATAAAATCTTTTTGAAAACAATCAACTCTACTACTATTTTTCGATTTTTATATAAAGAGATATCATTTTTCAGTATCATGTGCAAACAGTTATTCGAAAAAACTCCTACTCACATTTCCCTGAGCAAAAACCTCAGCACGTCCGGATGAAAACATAGATAGGAACCTTTAATATGATATGAAAAATTATTCTTTTTCCAAAAAGAAACCCGCCATTGATGTATATATATCTCATCAATGACGGGCAAATTCTATTCTTTGATTTTATATCAAACTCACATTATATATGCCTTTATTTTTGTTGGAAGCCGTAACCATTTGTGAATCCACCTGTCGACAATACATTCGGAGTAAACGGCCACAGGTAAATCGGAGCCTTGACATAATCATAGTCGTAAAACAGATAAGTGTAATACTCATCATAATTATCGACCAAAGTCTTTCCCCAGTCTATTCTCGTATATCCTTCAGCTTCAAGTGCCTGTGCCTCGCTGCCATTCGGATCAATATGCTCAAACAATCCCTTAATAGCCACATTAGTAGCTGGAGTTTCAGTTCCATAACTACATCCATAATCTTCCCATGAGTCATTCTGACCACGCCATCCGGGATACATTATCGGATTATCCTTTTTATCAGCCGGACACTCTGTTGTCAGACGATAACCAATCTCAGAACGTGCATCAACCATCTTGGTCCATACATAATTAGAAATCACATTTCCATTAGCAAATTGATAATAACCATTTGACCTCAATCCATCCATCATAGCCTTCGTCATTTCCTTAATGTTACGGATTGCTTCAGGGAGCATACCTGTACGAATCAGAGTCCAACGGCGGTCTCCCTCACCGGCATATTCAAATCCACGTTCCTGAATAACTGCTTTCAACAAGCTTCCGCATTCGGCTATAAAGGCATCCGTATTTGCATGACCATCAGAGAAAGCACGGTTACGAATCTTATCCAGATAAGTACGAGCTTCGGTATCCTCACCCAAAGCAGCACATGCTTCAGCATAACCTAAATAAACTTCAGACAAACGCATATATGGACCATTGATACCTGATTTGCGCTGTCCAGCAGTATACGGACTGGCCATACGGTTTTCATCCCATTTATTAACAGTAATACCACCACCGTCTGCCTTTGAGTTAGGTACTAATGGAATAAGCTTCTCATTTCCCTTACCATCACTTCCAGTTACACAAGCACTGACATCACGTCGCTTATCATTCGGATTGAACATTCCATAATAAAATGCCGGATTGATTCGACCCTGACCGTAAGATTTACAAGGGTAAGCCTTCGAACTTCCACCACTGGAAACACGACCTAACGCATATGGACGTTCAGAGTTACCAATACCTTGAGTCATAGCATATTCATAAATCGACTCATCTGCAAACTCCAGATTATTCATCTGTTGGAAGAAATACTGATAAGGATTCTCATACATTTGACCATTCTTTCCTTCTCCACGGGGATCTGTTTCATGGAAAGTTGCCGTGCCCGGATTATCAATACATTTTTTGAAATAGGTCTGAGCCAGTTCATAATAGTCTTTCCAATCTGTACGACGTCCATATTGAGCATTGTTATTATCAGTACCTAATGTTTCAAAAGTTAATTGATTACCTTCACCATCTGTATAAAAATCTGTGCCCAAATCCAAACGACGTGTATGATAGCCTCCTGCTTCTAAAGCCATACGACCAATCAGACCCTGTACATAATTACGTGAGAAGAAGTTCTTTTGGACTGTAGTATTCTCTCCCAGTCGATACATAACAGGTTCTACCCGAATCAAATCGTCCAAACACTTATCATAGATAAAATCACGAGGACTAAGTCCATTTGCCGGAATTCCACTCTGAACCTGATAAGGTACATCACCAAAGTTACGAAGCAATTCGCGATATCCGGTAGCACGCAAAGCAACAGCTTCTCCATAAAGTTGGGTCATATCTGTAACATTTCCAGCTTCAATATCAACAGCCACCTCACCTTCCATTGCATTAATTATTGCATTCGCACGACTAATGACACTATACAATTGTGTATAGGCGCCCTCCTCTGTTAAATAAGAAAGCAGACCATAACTTCCGGCATAAGTACCATTCTGATACAACGTTTCAGGATAATGACGTCCAGTCTGATTTGTAAACGGTTCTGGATGTCGCTCTATATCAGATCCCGTCATATCAGCACCATAAAACAGTCCAGCACCAAAAACTTGCGTATTTGCACAAGTACGCCAGTTTTCATAAGCTCCGTCCATAGCAGCACGAGCAGTCTCAATATTAGAAAATACCAGATCACTATCTACTACAGAAGGAGAACTAGTTTCTAAAAAGTCACTACAAGAAGTTAGCGGCAAAACACCAGCTACAATCAATGATAATATGTAAATATGTTTTTTCATAATCGTTATCTCCTATTAGAATGTCAGATTCAAACCAAATGTATAAGTTCTTGCCTTAGGATAAGCATTAAAATCGTAACTCGGTGTTGGGAATCCATCACCACCGGCATCATTATCTACATTGACATCAGGATCGATACCAGAATACCCTGTCAGACAGAACAAATTACTACCAGTAAAGTAAATACGTAAATTATTAATCAATAGTTTTTCCATCCATTTTTTCGGGAAAGTATAACCAATAGTCAAGTTCTGCAAACGTAAATAAGAAGCATCTTCAATAAAATCGGAGGAAACGATGCTATATTCAGAATAGAAAACCGGATATTTAGCATTCATATTCATTTCATTCAAATGGTTCGGATCTGTTACCAGATAAATATCTCCACTTTCATTGATATCATAAAGCTTATAAGTATCTTCTATTAATTTCAAACGATTTCCGCCAAATTTATAGTCCTTACCTCCATTCATAGAGCTCATTGCAGTAGCATTATATACATCTCCACCAATCTGATAAGTAAATCCCAATGTAAAATCGAAACTCTTATAATTACCATTGAATGTAAATCCACCGGTATGTTTCGGCATAGTCTTACCAATAATGGTCACATCATCCTCATTCACAACATCATCACCATTTACATTCTCAAACTTCGCTGCTCCCGGAAATGCATTTTGACCAGCAGGACGCTTAAAGCCAGATATTCCAGAAGGATAATTTGCAATACCTTGGATATCAGGTATACCTTCTTTCAGTGTGTAAACTCCTGTAGTTGCATCGTAATTGAAGTCGTCAACTGTATAGAATCCAATAGACTTGTATCCCTGAATCAGACCGACCGGTTGTCCCTCACGAATTATATAGTCATAATACGGTTTACGCATTGTAGATCCCCAGCCTGTATGAGTATCTGCCAATACATTATCAGCCAATTCATCAATATTATTATTATTGAAATTATAAGTAGCATTCAATGTTAAATTAAAATTCTTGCTACGGACTAAATCAACACCCAATGCTAATTCCATACCCTTGTTAGAAGTTCTACCTACATTCTGGAACTGATAACTGTAACCTACAGAAGCTTCGATAGGTACTTTCATCAAGATGTTCTTGGTAGTATTCCAGTAAGCATCAATACTACCACGGATACGGTTATTGAAAAATCCAAAATCAAAACCAAGGTTGCGTGAAATCGTAGTTTCCCATTTTAAATCTTCATTACCCATCATTTCACCCGGCTTATAAATAGTAGTCGGCTTTCCATCAACAGTAATATTCTCAGTTTCCCAAGTTTCACGCCACAAAGACGGATCAATATTATCTGAACCAGATGTACCGTAAGAAAGACGAAGTTTCAGGTTATCCAGCCAGTTGCGGGCAGATTCCATGAACGGTTCATCCGAAATACGCCATGCTACAGCTGCTGCTGGGAAGTATCCCCACTGATTTCCTGGAGCAAACTTGCTGGAACCGTCGGCACGGAACGTTGCTGTCAACAAATAACGGCTCTTCCACGAATAATTGGCACGGGCAAACCAGGACTGGGTATGACTGGGGGTATCCAGAGTAGACAAGAACTGATCCTGACCCAATGAAGAATCCGTCATATTAATCATACCAAAGGCATCATCCATCGTAAATCCGCTCGGATAGCCAGCGCCCTTCATATAGCTTTTATCCTCACGTGAGGCAAGTACTTCATTACCCAACAAGAAAGACAGGCTATTATCTTCATTCAATCCCTGTATTTCATAATTCAATGTTGTAGCCCAGCGTACATCATAACCATCTTTGTTTGTGAGCTCGGCTACACTATAAGCTGTTTCAGAAGGATCATTACCCGCATTCCATTCCTGCTGTTTTGTCCAGTTGCGGCTTAATGACAATTCAGTTCTTGCAGTCAAGCCTTCCAATATATTCCAGCTTAAAGCACCTCTTGCACGGATACGGTTTCTACGAATGATATTTTCATAGTTATTAATGATAGATACAGGATTATAAACCGGATCTACATTAACATCACCCTGTCCCATCAAGTTGTAACTGTCCTCACCCAATGGAGTATCAATCGGACGATATTGGTAAACAGAGGTAGCCTTATCAAATTTTGCTCCATCTACTTTTACTTCAGTATATCTCAAATCAGCATCAAAAGTCAGTTTTTTATTGATTTTCTGACTAAATTTAAAATTAGCACTCCAACGATTAAAAGCTGAATTTATACGGATACCTTCATCATCCATATAATTCAGGCTGACATAATATTTGGTTTTCTCATTACCACCACTTAAAGACAGGTCATGATTCCATGAACCAGCAGTCTGCATCACGTCATCAATATAATTATGAGACGACATATTTCGATATTCTTCCAAATGATTGCCATTGGCAGATCCCAAGCCAAAATATTTGGCAACATTCTGTCCATACGATTCACCATATGCTGTTGCATATGCCCATGTATGATAAACAATATCATAGGCATCCAGTACATCCAGGGTTTTAGGATTCGTCTTAATCTGGTAGTACATATTATATTTTATTACAGGACGACCTTCCTTTGCTCCCTTCGTTGTCACCAGAATAACACCATTCGCACCACGAGCTCCATAAATAGCAGTAGAAGCAGCATCCTTCAGTACATCAATGCTTTCGATATTGTCAGCCGGAATATCATCGATGCCACTTACCTGTACGCCATCTACGATAAACAGCGGATCATTTGACTGAGTGATAGAACCACCTCCACGAATACGGATAGACATACCCGCACCCGGACGACCATCCTGAGAAGTTACGGATACACCCGGAAGCTGTCCCTGCAAAGCTTCTGCCACATTTGCTACCGGATTGGCGGCCAGCTTCTCACCTGTAACCGATGCTACAGAACCGGTCAAATCACGGCGCTTCACTGTTCCATAACCCACAACCACAACTTCTTCCAACGTTTCAGTATCTTCTTTCAACGTGACATTGATTGTGGTTTGAGAACCGACTTTAATCTCCTGACTGGTGTAACCAATATAAGAAAATACAATAACGTCTTGGCTGTTTACATTAGTCAGTGAGTAATTTCCGTCAAAATCAGTGATTACTCCATTGGTAGTACCTTTCACCAGTACATTAGCACCAATAATTGGTTCACCCGTGGCGTCTTTCACTACACCCTGAACTTGCTTGCCTTGAGAAAAGGCAAACATACAAATCATGCTCATTAAGAAAACTGAACATAATCTACTTAAAAAAATAACTTTGTTCATAAATGTTTTTCGTTTTTTAGATTTATACAACAAATAACTCTCTTACTCTTTCATCTGCTTCATACGATGATTATATTTGTAATAACTTAATATATTAATTCAGCAACCCCTACTTATTAGAGTTTTCAAGTATTGATATATATCCTAACAGAGCTCCCCAATGATAAAATTTATCACTATTTCTTACATCATCACCATCACCAGAAATAGAATTATAGTTTTCAAAGACATAACGCCCCTTTCTCCACCCTTTCATAAGAAGTTCTTTTGAACTGATTACCAATTTTTCAGTAACCTCAGGTAAAGCATAGTTTTTAAGTCCTAAATACACCAGAAAATTCAATGGAGCCCAAACTCTTCCTCGCCAATAATTATTATCGTAAAATGCCAAATCATTTTTGGGTGTAGCTGGTAATAGCCAGTTTCCACCAAACTCAGCCTGATTAAGCAAATGCTCATTTACAATACGTTTGGCCTGCTGGGGGGTTGCAGCTTCAGCAAGCATTACATAGAAATTTGTTGGCGACATGCGTTTATTAAACTCTCCAGTTCGAGGATCTCTATTATAAAACATACCATCTTTTTCACACCATAATTTCTGTATATTGGTAGAATAGAATTCCGCCCTTTCCATTAATTCAGAATATTCATCTATACGGTTCAACTCTTTTGCTACAAGGGCAAGCTTACGACAGTCCATTATGTATAAGGATGTCAATCCAACATCCTGCAGACACAAAAGATTTCTAGTTTTGTCGAAGTCTACATTATCATACATATGTGTATTATCCATTCCTGACTCAAGAGAAGCTGCAAGCCTACTTTGCATAGGATACCATTCATTATGACTAGAACTATAAGGATTACTCCCCCAACACATTAATCCATCCCAGCTACGTGCTATATGCCACCACCGATTCCATTTCAATAGTTTATCAAACAGCATTTCCAAAAGCCATTTATCTTTATATTTCTGATAAAGATGCCACAAAGCCAAAGAGCCTACTGGTGGTTGAGAGTGGTCTGACGTATATTTGTTACCACTTTGTACTCTGTTTGGAATAAATCCCTGTGGAGTTTGAGTATTCGTAATTTCTATTATATTTGCATACGCTAAATCACGATTACTTTGTGAAAGCATCATTGATGCAAAGTAAGCATCCCAACAAAATAGTACATATCCTCCTCTTTGCGAGTTCCATAAACGACTAACCGGAGTTATAACTTTGCCCAATTCATTATTGTATATATTATCCCAAGCTAATACAGACTGCATTGCATCAAAACATTCTTTTTCTCCTTCACTGTTTTTATATTTAAACTCAAGAAGTTTCTTTTTACTTTGGCGAAGTTTTTTTTCTGCTTTATCTAAAGGCATTGTTTTACCAATAGAAATTAATATTGGTTCGTCAGCCAATACACTTATCTCGTTATTACTTGTTGATACAATATTTCCACTAACATGTCCCTCAAGATATAAATCTGACTGCAAAGAAGATGACGAAAAGAAAAATGTATTATCAATTACAGACACTCTAGAATTAGAATTCCACATTCGGTTGATACAAACAACAACTTTCATTCCTGGTTTATTTCCAATGAGCGGAGTTATTAGAATTATGTTATTCATCTCATCAGAAGATGACTGAACCCTTATTTTATGACCATTCCAAGTTGCAGATAACTCAGTATACTTGCCATCATATGTTCTCTCACCTGGAGTTATCAAAGGATTTTCTTTCGTTTTGTCACCTATTTGACATTTATCAACTCTTTTACCATCTGAATCAATAAGAGATAAAGATACAGAAACATTATATGGAAGAAGAACATGGTTCATTATATGATATGTATCCCATGTATTCCATCCTTTAGCTAAGTTCTGCTGTAATAATTTATATCTATACGATGGTATCAATATTTCACTCTCAGATTTACATTGTAACAGCAAAATCATAACAATAAAGACAAAACATATTTTACATGATTTCATAATCTTATATTTTTATATAAAAATCTATTGAAAACATCATTACTGTCCACTATAGATTGCAAACAGTTCTTTGAGATAATTGAATTACAGCCTATTACAAGATAATTTCTTACTCAACGATTTGAATTAATAACTTTGCAACCTTTACTTAGGCTACATATGAATAAAGACAAAATTCAATGATGCCAAAAATAAAGCGGTTTTAATGGAGCAAATTTATTTAGTAATTATAATTTTTAATTCGTTCTCCAATTTTTAGTGAACATTAATAGTATTCCTAAAATACTACACAATACCTTTACATCTTTTACATCACAAAAAACTTCTTTTTAAACAGATTTATTCTTCATCATTTTATTAACTTTTCATAGATATATCATCTTTAAATTTTTATTTATTTTAATAAATAAAATTATACAAATAAAGGATCAAGCCTTTAAACACAAGGATCCTGATCCTTCATTCAATAATGTATTAATTATACAGATATTACAAAATCCTAATATCATTTTTAATATCCCGGATTCTGATCAGCGCTCGACAATCCTTCATTTATTTCAATTGCAGCCTGTGGAATCGGACGATACAACTTTTCACCTATCGGATCCGATCCTAGATTACCAGTAAGATAATCATAATTATATTTATAATACATATGCTTCAACATTTTTGTGCGACGTAGCTCTGGCCAACGTCCACAGTACTGTCCAGCCAGTTCCTTACCTGACTCTTTCAGATATGCCTCAAGCGCATCTGTCTGATTTGAAGGTAAAGAAATACTCAGAGGAGCACCACCATTCTTATTATTTCCAGGACGAGCTAGTACATCATTTATCATTTGTTCAGCTCCAGAATAATCTTCAAGTCCTATACATGCTTCCGCATACAGCAGCATGGTTTCAGACAAACTAGCTAAGACGATATCACGATAGCTTTGGTTCGGATCAAACGTTTCCAAGTGATCCATATCAAACTTCTTGATACCAGGTTGGCTGAAATCATTATAATATCCGCTTCTCCAATACTCTTCATTAACCATACGATCTGATGAATTCTCAATAAAAGGATATACTCTCATCATATTTTTACCTTTATCATCCGTCAGAGGTATCGGTGTTGCATTAGCATATTCAGGGCACCACTTCTTGATAAATTCAATTGTTCCCGGCAACAACTTTCCGTTTTCATCCTGCATCGTTACATTTGCAAAAGTGTTTTCTACAGTGGCCGACTTCCCAACAATAGCAATGTAATCATCAAACATTTCCTGTGATCTGTCCCATGCACGCGGATAAAGTGCCGTAATCTTATTTACACCCGGAACATTAGATCCATTGTAGTAATCATAATATTTCTCCCAAATATTCAGCATAAAAGTTGCTTCATAACGTGCATCATCTTTACTGAACCAAGAGTGCAAAGACCACGACGGCATAAACATGGTTTTTACATACTTATGGTTATACTCAGAACCACCTAAATATGGACCAAATAAGGCTTCCTGATTATTACCTTGATTAAGACTAGCAATTGAGCTTCTATCATATTGTATTGTAAATATAAATTCCTCATTATTTTCATTGTTGGGACTCCAAAGTTCCTCCATCGTATAACGTAAGGCACCCCGTCTGCTAATTAATCCCAGTGCATACCTTTTAGCTGTTTCAAAATCTTGCTTGTTGCCTAAGTCCCATCCACGAGTAAGATAAGCCTTCGCCAGATAATGTTCTACAATATCTTTGCAGATTTGACCGTAGGAAGTCTTGCCTTCATCAGAGGTTGGAGGTGTTTGAGGAAGATTCGACTGTTCGGCAGCTTCCAGCTTTCCTAAAATATACGTATAGGTATCTTCCAATGAAGCACGAGGCATATTCAAACGTACTCCTTGTGTATATTCATCACTGATAACGACTCCTCCAAACTCTTCCAGAAGAATGAAATGCAGAAATCCTTTCATAAAATTATACTCACCCTGATACTGCTTCTTCTTCTCATCGCTGATATCAGCATTCTGCAAATAATATTCTGCCGCATTTACTGCTTGTAAAGCTGTATAACAATTGGTATAAAACGATTCCACATCACTATTTGTATCATACAACGTACGATAATCGAAGAGTCCGTCAGCAGTCAGATTATCTCTTGCCATTTGATACAAGTCTGTTCCGGCAAGCATGATTTTAGGACCATCCTTGTAAATAGAACGCAAACTACTGTAAGCATTGATACGCAAAGTTTCATATCCAGCTTCTGTTATATATAACTCCTCATTGGTTATTCCGGCTCTGTCGTCCTCTTCCAAAAAGGATTCACAACTGCCAAGCGCTAAAGCAGATAAAAATATAATGGCTAGTTTTTTCATAATACAATTCGTTTAAAATTTCAAGTTAACACCAAATTGATAAGTCACAGATGATGGACCATTACCGTTTTCCAAAGTCGTTGTGGCATACTCTGGATCCCAGCCTACATAATCAGTAAAAGTAAACGGATTCAGTACATTGAAATAAAGGCGTAAATACGATAAACCAACTTTACTGATTAACACTTTATCGAATGTATATCCTAATGTTATATTTCTGACTTTCCAGAATGAAGCATCCTGATAAGATCCATTTTTTCCATAAAAATTACCACACATACTGCGAAGTGGGTATTTTGCATCTGGATTTTCTATTGAGGTTTTCCAGTTTACCCAAGGTTGTCCGTTCTCATCTATACGGAAGTTATTCCAGTCTGCACGGTCTACACCACCTGGTACATAATAATCAGCATTAACCTTTGGACGTCCGCGCTGTCCGCTAGCACCAACACCAAATTCTTGCAAGAAATAATCATTTACAAATACTCCCTGACGGGTATAAATATTGAATGATAAATCAAAATTCTTATATGACAATGTTGAAGTAATGCTTCCTGTCCAGTCAGGATCATTATGGCCAAGAATCACACGATCTTCTGTCGACATTTCGCCATCTTTATTCGTATCAATGGCTTGAGCAAAACCAGGCTGATTAGCGCCCATTGCTTCACGCTCAGCAGGAGTCATTGCTGCCCATTCATCATAACTATATACACCATCTACCAAATAGTCGTAAATCACATTGATAGGCTGACCAATAAAACGTGCTTCGCTTACTACATCTTCCTTTTTACCATACAGGCTGCGGATAGCATTCTTGTTATATGCAAATGTAAAACCGGTAGTCCAGCTCCAGTCTTCTGTTTGTATATTTACTGTATTCAGGCTGACTTCCACACCTCGGTTATTTACAGAACCTATATTATCGGTCATGCTAGCTACACCCGATTCAATAGTCAACGTACGTTCCATCAACAGATCGTTAGATAACTTGTCATAGAAATCAATACTACCGTTAATACGGTTATTGAAGAATCCAAAGTCAACACCCACGTTCCATTCACGAGTTTTTTCCCATGTCAGACTTCTGTTGACAGGCGTACCTAATCCAAACCCTGATACAACTTGACCGCCAAAGTCATAATAGATATTGCTGCCTGTATTGGGTTTGAAAAGAGTACCGTAAGCTCCAACACCATTATTATTACCAGAATAACCAAAACTTAAACGGAGTTTCAGGTTACTTAACCAATCATATTTTTTCAGGAAACCTTCTTCAGACATACGCCATGCTACAGCCAGTGAAGGGAAAGCAGCCCATTTATCAGCTAATTTTGAACTACCATCATAACGAACAGTTCCAGTTATCAGATATTTACCGGCAAAATCATAATTGGCACGGGCCGCAAACGAAACCATGCTAGTCTGAGTATATCCACTTCCACTGTTACCCAAATTGACAGTACCATTAAACATATTATACCACTCAGAGTTATATGGGAATCCCTGCGATTCTACATTCAAATACTCATATTGAGTCTTATATACAGAATTGATTAATGTAACGGTCAAATTATGTTTTTCATTGAAACGTTTATTGAAATTAATCACATTATCCCAAGTCCATTCAAAAGTTTCTTCATTCTCATTACCTGCCTGATCCTGCGAACGGTTAGAGTTCTGAGCATAATAATAACCATTACGCGTACGATTAAATAAAGGAGAAAATGTTGTCTTCAAGCTCAGCCCCTCAATTGGAGTCAATTCAAAATATAAACTACCTAAAATATCAAAACGGCGTGTCTGCTGATTTCCTGAATTCAACTCAATCAAAGGATTGGCAGAACTTGTAAAATTACCCTCTCCTTCGATACTGGTTTTAATACCAGGCTGTGCAATCAGATTTCCATTAGCGTCATAAGCTTTCAAAACAGAAGGCATACGCAAAATATCCCGGTATCCATATTGAGACCCACTGTTTATAATCTGATGTGACATCGTAAAGTTAGCACCTGTATTGAAGTATTTATTTGCCTTATGAGCAACAGAGCCTTTGAAAATAAATTTGTCCATATCTTCATTTACAAAGTTTCCTTGCTCATTCTGATAACCGAATCCCAAATTATAAGATATATCGGCTCCCATACCTGAAACGTTGATGTAATGATTCTGCTGAGAACCATTCTGAGTAGCTAAACCTAACCAGTCTGTATAATCTTCATTGTATAATGCCTGATTAACAGTTTTCGAATTCTGAGTAATACTTTTTTTATTATTATCTGTCAAAGTATAACGGCTGTTAGTCGCATCCCATGTATAATAATTTGACGTACGGAAGTCAATCCATTCGCGACCATCCATAAAATCAGGAATACGTGCTGTAGTACGAACACCATAATATCCATCATAAGAAACGGACAGTTTTGATTTTGAATTAGAAGCTCCCTTAGTCTGTACAATTACTACTCCATTTGAACCGCGAGAACCATAAATAGCTGTAGAAGAGGCATCTTTCAAGACATCTATTTTCTCTATATCAGAAGGGTTCAGGAAGTCAATATCACTTACAACAATCCCATCTACCACATACAAAGGATTACCACTGTTCAGTGAGTTTTGTCCACGCACCTGAATACTGAAACTTGCACCTGGTCGTGTAGAGTTGGTTGTAATATCGACACCAGGAGAAGCTCCCTGTAATGCTCCCATAACAGACGATGTTCCTATAGAGGCAATTCGTTCAGATGATACAGATGAAATAGATCCTGTCAAATCGCCTTTTTTCATCGTTCCATAACCCACAACCACAACTTCTTCCAACGTTTCAGTATCTTCTTTCAACGTGACATTGATTGTGGTTTGAGAACCGACTTTAATCTCCTGACTGGTGTAACCAATATAAGAAAATACAATAACGTCTTGGCTGTTTACATTAGTCAGTGAGTAATTTCCGTCAAAATCAGTGATTACTCCATTGGTAGTACCTTTCACCAGTACATTAGCACCAATAATTGGTTCACCCGTGGCGTCTTTCACTACACCCTGAACTTGCTTGCTTTGAGAAAAGGCAAACATACAAATCATGCTCAATAAGAAAACTGAACATAATCTACTCAAAAAAATAACTTTGCCCATAAATGTTTTTCATTTTTTAGATTTATACAACAAATAACTCTCTTACTCTTTTATCTGTATACGTAATATCCTGCTGGATATTACGTATTACATTCAAATATCTTATTTGATAAACTGGTTATTATAGCGTACATTGGTTACATCGCCTCCATTGTATATCTCCGGACGTTCGTCAGCTTTAACTGGAGTAACCGAAACATTGTCGAATATCAGATTCTTTGCATGTCGCAGGAAAAAGCCGTAAGAAGGCAGTCCTGTACGAGAGAATCCCTGAGCATCCGGATAACCTCCTTCTTTTTCGAGTACGGTCTGAATAATCATATCTTTGGTTCCTCCACCTGCTGCCTTGACATGATAGTTGCTGATGTATACGTCTTCTATGATGTGCCCCGGTATTCCAGAAATGAGAGACCCCTGAATATAGTTTCTTTCTCCCGAAACATTTTCGATTACGATATGTTTCAAATAGCCTGGAGCAGGCTTTTCTCTACCGGGAATCACACGACCGCGGTTTCCGATGCGGATGAATACCGGACATCTGGCCTGATTGATCACAGCATTCTGAATCACGATATTTTCTACATTTCCACCATCGACAGTGGCCAGAGTAATACCTGTACTGCATTCTCTTCCTTCTATCGAAACCAGCGAATCAGGTACTCCTCCAAGAGTGACATTGCGTACCAGTATGTTTCTGAAATCTCCTTGGGTATCTGTACCTAATTTAAAAGCATTGCAGGTACTTACAAAGGTAGAGTTCTCTATCAGCACATTCTGTGTAGGAAGGCTGCTGCAACCTTTCAAACACATGGCGTCGTCTTCTGCATTGATAAAGCAGTTTCTTACAATTACATTGGTACATCCGTCAGGATCCAGTCCGTCGTTGTTGTAATTTGCCTGGTTTTCAACACGCATACCTTCGAATATCAGGTTCTTGCAAGCAATATAGTTTTGCATCCACGATGCTGAGTTGCGCAGCATGATGTCTTGCACTACAACATTGGTACATTCTATCATCCGGATTCCTACAGGACGGTCTTTGATAGGACCAGTTGTTTCCGGACTGGAAAAATGTTTCTTTTCTCCACGGAAGTAAATTTCTCCTTTTCCTCGTATTCCTACTTTGTCGGCTTTTTCTGCATAAATCAAAGACTGGCGGAATCTGTAGTTTTCACTCATCACACTCTTGAACTCTTCTATCATTTCCGGATAGTCTTTAATATCGGTACTTCCCAGAATCCTGGAGCCTTCTGCCACTTCAAGCATCACTCCGCTTTTTATCTGGAAAGTTCCTGTCACATAGTCTCCTTTTGAGAACAATACCACTCCTCCACCTCTTTTCGAACAAGCGTCAATGGCTTTCTGTATAGCTGCCGTATTCATTGTCTTGCCGTCGGCTACTGCACCGTATTTTTCTACCTTGAAAGTTCTTCCGGGTACTTTCCATGGCTTCAAATTTGCCGACAGACTGTCTGCCATATTTTCTAACCTTTGTTTCAAAGGTGATGCCCACTCTGATGCAACCGCAGCCTGTTTTTCTTTCGCTTGCAATGTTTTATCGGGATAAATAGCTTGAGAAGGGGCTGCCAGAAACAGCATCGACAATAAGAAAATTGAAAATCGTTTGGTTTCCAGTTTCATAAGTAAATGTTTTTAATAGTTATAAAATAAGGTTCGTTTTAATCGTGTAAACTCCCTGAAAACAAATATTTCACTATTTGCCTTCTTATAAAAACAGTATGATAAGCAGTATGACTATTAGGCTATTTCATACTGATAGTCAATATCTTAATGATTTATTTTCTATTCTTTATTTATCAGAACATTCTTTTAAAGATTCCTTCAATAATGTATTTGTAAGTTTTTCAGCTCATCTTCTACCACTGCCATCATGCCTTCTACCTGAGCCAGTGCCAACATGCGGCCGTGGAACGAGTAGCCGGGATTATAGCCTTTGTCCTCGTCGCCCAGCATCATGCGACCGTGGTCCACACGCATGGGGAGTCCCGGACGCTCCTGCTCGAAGATACGGATCAGGTCGATGAGATGACCGCGTCCCGACAGGTGCGAACTCTCGATGAAGTTGCCTCCCGGCATGGCAGCCGTACTGCGCAGGTGTACGAAGTGGGTACGCTTGGCGAACTTCCTTGCCAGCTCACGCGTATCGTTGTGCTCGCCTGCACTGAGCGAACCCGCACAGAACGTCAGACCGTTATGCGGATTGTCTACCGCACGGAGGAACCAGTCGATATCCTCTTCGTTGGTCACGATACGCGGCAGTCCCAATATCTGGAAAGGAGGGTCATCGGGATGCACGCACATGTTCACGCCGTACTCCTCGCACACCGGCATCACCGCCGAGAGGAAGTAACGCATGTTCTCGCGCAGCGCATCGCGGTCGATGCCGTCGTACAGCGACAGCAGACGCTTGAAGATAGCCACCGGATTCTTGTCGCCCTCACGGATATTGCCGTTCACGAAACCCTGCGTCTTCACGATGATAGCGTCTATCAGCTCGTCCTTTTCTGCCTCGGTAATCACCTTGTCCAGCTCTGCCACCTTGCGCAGCTCCTCCTCCGTGTAGTCCTTCTCGGCACCCGCGCGTTGCAGGATGCGCGTATCGAAATAAGCAAAGCGCACCCGGTCGTAGTACAGCGAGCTGCTGCCGTCCGCCCACGGATGATGCAAGTCGGTACGCACCCAGTCTATCACCGGCATGAAGTTGTAGCACACGGTCTTTACGCCACACTTGCCCAGATTGGCAAGGCTCACCTTGTAATTCTCAATCAACTGATCGCGTTCCGGTCCTGCGTACTTGATAGCCTCGCACACCGGAAGGCTCTCTACCACCGACCAGCGCATGCCGAACGACTCGATGTACTGCTTCAGGTCGTTTATTGCCTCTACCGTCCAGATTTCTCCGTTCGGCACCTCGTGAAGGGCGGTTACGATGCCCTCCACTCCTATCTGTCGGAGCATGGAAAGCGTGATTTTGTCTTTCTTTCCAAACCATCTCCATGTTTTTTCCATCATAATGTTCTGTATTTTTTATACCCCACTAAAAGCACTGAATCCACCGTCAACTGCCAGAACAGCTCCGGTAATAAAACTTGCTGCGTCGCTGCAGAGGAACTGCACCGCTCCGTTCAGTTCGGAGATATCGCCGAAACGTTTCATCGGCGTCTTGGCAATCACCTTCTGGCTACGTTCAGTCAGCGAGCCGTCGGGGTTGATCAGAATGGCACGATTCTGGTTGCCGATGAAGAATCCCGGTGCGATGGCGTTCACACGAATCTTTTCGCTGAACTTGATCGCCATTTCCTGCGCCATCCAGCGGGTAAAGTTCTCTACCGCACTCTTCGCCATGGAGTAGCCCGGCACACGGGTAATCGACTCGTAGGCTGCCATCGACGATACGTTGACAATGGCTCCGTACTGCTGGCCTGCCATGATTTCGCCGAATACCAGACAAGGATATACCGTACCGTTCAGGTTCAGGTCGACCACCTTGTCGAGGTCTTCCACCTTCATGTCGAAAATATTCTGGTCGACGGTGAGTGTACCTCCGGGGATGTTTCCTCCGGCTGCGTTGACCAGGATGTCGATGCGTCCCCACTGCGAAAGTACCTGATCCTTTACGGCTTGCAGGCTATGGATGTCGAGCACGTTGCACACCGTACCCGCTACCTCGCTGCTCACCGCACGAAGGCGCTCCAGTGCCGCATCCACACGCTCCTGATGCGCTCCTATGATAATGACTTTGGCTCCTGCACGCAGGAAACCTTCGGCTATGTTGCTGCCCAATACGCCGGATCCGCCTGTTACTACGGCTACCTTTCCGGCTATGCTAAACTGTTCGTTCATATCCTAACTGTTCAATTGTTTATACATTGCAAATGTAATGCGAAATAACAGACCGATTTTAGCGTATTTTTGCAAGAATTTTGCGTATTTTTGCAGAGAATCCTTTACAGACTGCCATGAGAAAGATTCTGAACGAACGCATTGCCATCTCCAGCTCGAACCCGATACGGGCGCGATTCTACGATTACCGCGGATTTACGTATCCGTGGCACTTCCACAGCGAGTACGAACTGATGTTCGTGGAACAGGGGTACGGCAAGTGTCTGGTGGGCGACAGCATCATCGACTACCGGGCGGGCGACCTGATTTTCTTCGGGTCGGGACTGCCGCACTGCATGCAGAACTGTCCCGAGGCGGAGGAGAACGAGGCGTATCACGTGTGCGGAGTAAATGTTCAGCTGGAAAAAGATTTCATGCAGTATTCGTTCTCTCACTACACACAGTTTGCCTCCATCCGTTCGCTACTGGAGAAGGCACACCGTGGCATCCGTTTCCCGCTTGCCGGAAGAAGCGAGATAACCGACTGCCTGAAGCGTATTCCCGTAGCACACGGGGTGGAACAGATGATCGAGATTCTGAAGCTGCTGCAAGCTCTTTCGGCTTTCCCGCGCAAGCAGTTTGCTGCCTCACCCAACTACCTCCCCGACCCGTCGGTATTTGGCGACAAGAAGATAGAAAAAATCATCGCCTACCTGAACAAGCGTTACACACAGCCCGTCAGCCTGAGTGAGATTGCCTCGTACACCGCCATGAACGAGGCGGCTTTCTGCCGGTATTTCAAGCAGGAAACGGGCAAGACGTTCAAGCAGTACATCCTCGACATGCGCATCGGCTATGCCTGCAAACTGCTCGCTGCCGGACGGATGAACGTGTCGCAGATCAGTCTGGAATGCGGATTCGAGTCGACGGCGCACTTCAACCGTATCTTCAAGCGGCTCACGGGCATGGCTCCTACTGCATACCGTGAGAGCATCTTGTAAACAAACCTTACATAAGCGTTAAACCCTCTTAAAAAGCGAGGCCTATAAGGTCACAAGTTATTCATCAATTTTCTACCTTTGCCGCCAGAATAACAACAAGGACATCACAAAAATCATGAAAACAATCATTTTTGTCAATACGGTTCGCTACATCAACAAAATCCACGATTTCCATACGTGGGGAGCTGCTGCATTGATTTGATTTTACCCTTCTACATGTCTTTTTCCGTTGTTTATATCCATTCAGTAAAAATCTAATAAACATTTTATTTGTATGAGCAAAACAAGCAGGCTCATAGTGCTGTGTAGTGCAGTACTGTGCAGCCAGTATCTGTGTGCCCAGTCGCGTACGATGGGCATAGAAGAGATGTTCCGTCTGGCCGACGAGAACAGCAAGAGTATCCAGACTTACCGTACCGGAAAGGAAGTTGCCGACGAGAACCTAAAAGCTGCCAAGGCACAGCGGTTGCCCGACATCAGTGCGTCGCTTTCAGGCAGCTACTGGGGCAACGGTAAGCTGTGGGATCGTGATTTCAGCAATGCCACCAAGATAGACATGCCGCACTGGGGCAATAACTTCGCCCTCGAGGCTCAGCAGGTGGTGTATGCCGGAGGTGCCATCAGCAGTGGTATCGAACTGGCGGAGCTGGAGAAGCAACTGGCGGAGATGGACTGGCAAAAGAATCGTCAGGATATCCGCTTCCTGCTCGTGGGACATTACCTGAATCTGTATAAGCTCCATAACCAGATCGAGGTGCTGCACAAGAATCTGGAACTGACCGACCAGTTGATTGCCAACATGCAGGCGCGACTGGAAGAGGGTACGGCGCTGGAGAACGACATCACGCGCTACGAGCTGCAACGGGAAACGCTCCGTCTGCAACTGGCGAAGGTGGAGGATGCCTGCAAGATAGCCAATCATCAGCTGGTCATCACCCTGCACTTACCCGAAGGGACGGTGGTTCAGCCCGATACGACGCTGAACGACAGTCGGATTCAGACGCTGAGTGAAGCCAACTGGCAGGAGCTGGCGGCGCAGAACAACCTCAACTTGCAGCAGGCGGAAACGGGCATCAAGGTCAACCGCCAGCGGGTGAAGATGGAGCGTTCGGAGCGGTTGCCGAAAATCTCGCTCGTGGCAGCCGAACACTTGGACGGACCGATCACCATCGAGGTGCCTGTGCTCGACAATAATTTCAATTACTGGTATGTGGGTGTGGGCGTGAAGTACAATATCTCGTCACTCTTCAAGAACAACCGGAAGCTGAAGGCGGCTCGCCTCAACGTGCGGAAGGCTCAGGAAACGTACGAGCTGGCACAGGAGCAGACCAATCATGCGGTGCAGGAGAGTTACGTGAATTTCCTCACGTCGTTTACCGACTTGCGCACGCAGCAGAAGAGCGTGGAGCTTGCCGACCAGAACTACAGCGTGACGAGCAACCGTTACCAGAACGATCTGGCGCTGCTGACGGATATGCTGGATGCCAGCAACATGAAGCTCAGTGCTGACTTGGGGCTGGTGAACGCGCGCATCAACGTGATTTACAATTATTATAAGATGAAATACGTTACTCATACGTTGTAATTCTCACACCTGCTATAAAGTTCCTGCTCGGTGCAAAAGCTTACACCCGTAGTCAAACATTACAGGTTGATAGAGCAAAATTACAGCAGTAGCGATTGAAAATCATCCCATTTATACATTATACTATACTACACTTTATAACAAACCTACCATTATGGCTACAAGAAAAGTTCAAAAACTCATTTACAATACCGTTATCATCTGCCTGCTGGCAGTGGCACTTATCTATGTGTGTTCACGCTTCTTTCATCCGGGCGTGGAATATACCGACAATGCTCAAGTGAAACAGCATATCACGCCCGTCAATACGCGTGTGCAGGGATTCATCAAGCAGATTTGTTTCGAAGAGTATCAGCCGGTACACAAAGGCGATACGCTGGTCATCATCGAGGACAGCGAGTTCAAGCTGCGACTGGCTCAGGCGGAGGCCGATCTTGCCAACGCGCTGTCGGGTCAGCAGGCTACCAGCATGGGCATCGCTACTACACAGAACAACCTGCGGGTGAACGATGCGGGTATCGAGGAGGCACGTGTGCAGATGGAAAATGCCAAGCGCGACTACGAGCGTTATCAGAAGCTGTTGCAGCAGAAAGCAGTCACCCGTCAGCAGTTCGACAATGTGAAGACGACGTACGAGGCCAGCAAGGCGCGCTACGATCAGGTGCTTCGTGCCAAACATTCTACCTCGCTGACCAAGAGTGAGCAGACCCACCGACTGGGACAGAACGAGGCTGGGGTACGTCTGGCACAGGCTGCCGTCGAACTGGCTCAGCTGAACTTAGGCTATACGGTCATCGTGGCTACCTGCGACGGCGTGACAGGACGAAAAGACATCCACGAAGGTCAGCTGGTGCAGCCGGGACAAACTATGGTGGACATCGTAGACAGCAGCGATCTGTGGGTGATTGCCAACTATCGAGAAACGCAGCTTCCCAACATCAAGGAGGGCTACGAGGTAACGCTTACCGCCGATGCCGTGCCGGGCGTGACCTACACGGGTGTAGTGGAATCGATCTCCGACGCTACCGGAGCGGCTTTCTCCCTCATCCCGCAAGAGAATGCTACGGGTAACTTCGTGAAGGTGGAACAGCGTGTACCGGTGCGCATCAGCCTGAAGGGAAACAGTGCCGACAAGCTGAAACTGCTGCGTGCCGGATTCAATGTGGAATGTAAAGTGAAATACTGATATGGGAGCACCTGTATTGAACGGACCGTTTACGATGCCGATGTTCCGCAACTTCGTACCTCGTAAGCTGCAACCGTGGCTTTATATCTTTCTGGCCGTCAGCTTCCAGCTCTCGGGCGGGCTGTACATGGCCAACCTGAGTCACATGGTGAGTGAAACATCGCTCATGCGCGAGGATCTTCAGATGTGTCTGTACTGCAACCTGGCGGGGATGGCGGTGTACTTCCCCATCCTCTTCCGCATGAAGTTCCGCTTTACCAACAAGACGCTGCTCACGGCGGCTGCGCTGGGAGTTATCGTGTGCAACCTCATCGCGCCGTACACCACCTTTCTGCCGCTGCTCTGGACGCTCTGTTTCATCGAAGGTATCTGCAAGATTCAAGGTACCTTCGAGGCGATGTCGACCATCCAGCTGTGGATGACACCCAAGCGTGACTTTACCGTGTTCTTTCCGCTGCTGCACATCATCATCTTAGGCAGCATGCAGGTATCGAGCATCCTTGCCACTTACTTTGGCTATTACCTGCACTGGAGCTACATGCACTGGTTCATGGCGGGACTGATGCTGGTGGATCTGCTCATCGTGCAGGGATGTACGCGGCATTTCCGCATCGTCAAGAAGTTCCCGCTGTTCGGTGTCGACTGGCTGGGAGCGATTCTCTGGGCACTTCTGCTGCTGGAAATCGCCTACTTCTTCGACTACGGTGAGTTTTACGACTGGTGGAACAGTCCGGTGATGCAGGGACTTGCCGTTGTCATCGTCATAACCTTAGGATTCTGCGTGGGACGAATGCTGCACATCCATCATCCTTACATCGAACCGGAGATGTGGGGCTACCGTCGCCTGCTGCCTATCCTCATCCTCATTACGCTGGTGGAAGCCTTTCTCGCCACCGAGCATGTGCTGGAGGGCGTGTTCCACAGCAGCGTGATGCACTACGAAGAGATGGTGGCCATGCAGCTCGACTGGCCCATGCTGGTGGGCGTCGTAGCGGGAAGCCTCTTCGCCTACTGGTGGATGCACGTCCGTCAGCTCAGTTACCTGCGCCTCATCACCGTAGGCATCGCCTCGCTGGCATGCTACCTGCTCACGTTCTACTTCGTCCTCTCCGCCGACATCCATATTTCACAGCTCTTCCTGCCTACGCTGTGCCGCGGATTCGCCTACGCCATCCTGAGTGCTACCTTCATGGTGTGTCTGGAAGAGATCATGACCTTCCGTCACTTCTTTCAGGCGCTGAGCGTATTCAACATGCTGCACATGGTGGTGGGCGGTGTCATGGGAGGTGCCCTGTACGGTCGCTGGCTGTCGTACTACGTATCCGACAACATGGCGCGCTACGGAGCCGCTGTCGACCGCGTGGCATTCAGCAGTCAGCCGTTCGCCCTCGACCGCTTCATCGAGCAATTCGTGTCGCAGATGATGGAAGTGAGCATCCGTCAGATTTACGGCTGGACCCTCTACGCCTGCGTCTTCCTGCTGTTGCTCTTCCTGCTCTACGATGCGCCCGTACGCCGTGAGCTGAAGCTCATGCCGAGCTGGAGAAGCCTGCGCAAGGAGGCTGCACAGATGTTCGGCAAGGGCAAACCCAAAACAAATGCTGTTCCGCCAAAAGAAGAGGCTTAAACGGACTGGAGTTTGGGAAGTTCAATCAAACCCAAAACAAACGCTGTTTCACCGAAGGAAGAGGCTTAAACGGACTGGGGTTCATAAGCCCCTCGGTTGAGATTCTTGCATAATATATAATGTAAAACAAATTCGAGCGGACAGCAACGACAGAAAAAACATGCTGAAGTCTAAAAAAAATGTCCCGACGTTTTTCCAAAACCTCACGAGAAATTGGATAAAACATCGGGACATTTTTCTCTATCGTCCAGTCGTAGTATTCGGCGTGGTACTGTTGCCGGTTTCATTGTATGCCCCAGTCATCCATACCCTGCCGTTATCCACCTCTGGAATGAAAGATCTGGTTCCGGGAGTCATAAACAGATACATGTCACTATAATACTCCCTCGGCTGCTGCGTAAAATGATATACCCAGTCGTAGAACTGATAAGTCTGATAAATGTCGTATATCGGCTCCCCCACAGGCAGATGACTTTTCGATGCATGCAGAAACATTGCATTGTCGCGTTTCGACACCGGATACATCACACTTTCCTTGCGGGAGATGAACAAATGGTCTTCCTTGACATTGGGGGCAGGGAGTGCTCTGGTCTGCAATAGCTTGATAAGGTCTGGGTGACAGGCAGAGAAAAGCCAGTCTACGGCTTCGTATCCAGCAGTCCCCTCCTTCTTCTTCACCAGCACCATCACATGGTTGAAACCATGTTGCATGACACCACTGTAGGCACCGGAAGCATAGTCGGTCATGGTAATACCATTATCAACAGCCGCTACATACTGACAATACCCTGTTTTCACAGCATTGGCAAGATAGGGCGTATTGTACATCAGGGAGCCAGTAGGCCAATACCACTGCTCACCCAGATCTTTATCTGCCAAACGTTTCCGAATCTGTCCTGCCACCAGTACAACCGTATGTCCGGGCTGAAGCATGTAGCGCCTTGCATCCTTATTAATGTGCGTACCGTACATGTCGTAATAGCGGTTATTCCCCTGATACAGACTGAGAGCAGGCTGCCCGTCGAACCGGTATACAGGCTGATTGAAATCGGTAACAAACAAATCTTGTACCAGTGCATTTCCCAAAGGTTGTGCTACACTGAGTGCCTCGCCTATAACTACGGGTTGCCCCCCCTCCCACTTCTGCATTCGGCAAAGCCCGTAGTTTCTGATGTCAATCTCGTGGCTGGTAGGATTATAAATCTCGATGACGGAAAAATTATATCCCGAAGGATTGTGATGCAGCATTTCCGTAATCATCAGATCCGATTCTTTCAGAGGTGCATTCACACTGTAATAAAAGCCCGATTTTATCTGTACCGAATTGGGAGACGGGTCGAGCATCACACTATCGGCTGCCAAGACAGAATAAGACGGACTGATAGAATAAACCAGTTCTATCTGATTCTGCACATAGTCGGAAGCTACCGGAATACACCACAAGTACAAATTATCGGAAAGCTCTACCCGTGCCGGACTGACATTCCACACACATACCTCATCGGCCGGCCACAAGATTCCGTCGGAAGTCCCCGCACTGCCTGAAGCCTGTGTACCGAAGTCGAATTTCAACATGCCGTTTTCTTCCACTCCCAACACAACATTTGCATTACCCGCCTTGATGGATGGATTCCTGATTTTCACCTTGTTCACGTAAATGGGGACGGCAAGCGTATTCTGTACGTTCACGCGTATGATGGTGCCCAGCGGTTCGAAATTCAAATTGACGGTAACCCTTCTTTCCTGCGTCGATACCGGGGCATACTTGCTATACAGAGGGGTAGTCAACTGTGAGAGATTCTTCGAGAGGGAACTTCCTCCAGCCGTAAAATAGCTGTCTGTATTCACCTTCGAGCTGTATCGGTTCACGTCGAAGAAACGTTGTTCCTCCGTCCGTTCCGCCGATTCCAGCAGGGCACACGCCTTCCAGTCCGTTCCCGTCAGCCTGCCTTCCTTCAGGCGGATGTACGGATTTGGAATCTCTACCGAATACTTTCCGGTAGCATCCTTCACGATGTGACCTTCCAGCGTGGCATAGCTTCGCGACTGCACATCGTCGCCGTTTTGCAGACAGACATGGATAAACACCTCCCGCATGTTTTCGTAGTCGAAATGTACCGTTCCCTGTCCGTCTTCCATCAGACTTCTGGAACCGGTCTTTGCCTCGGCATTCACCACACATACCTGCTGCGGCAGCGAGATACGGAAGCTGGCATCGAGTACTTCACCCGTATAGCCTTCGCCAGACATTTCCTTCCGTACAACTGCTGTACGGTCGTCTGCCGGGACCTCATCGCTGCAAGCCACATTACCCAGCAACAACATCACACACAGTGATATAACTTCTATTATCGAGTATTTCATATATCCTTATTATCTTGTTTACATCCAACTCGGGTATTCATTTCTGCCTGCTACAGCGAACCGCCGTCCTGCCAGTCGCCCAGACTCTCTACCACCACCAGAATATCATTGTTTATCCGGAGTCTGTAGTTTGCCACCTTTCCCATCTCCCAGTCGCCGGTACCTTTCAGCGAGGTCGTATACGCCGTTTCTGTTCCGTCAAGGCTCCTTATCCGCACGGTAAGAGTCACTGGGTCTTCCATAGCCTGAGGTATCATGAAAAAATATTCACCCGAAGGATTGATGACCGCAGCCGATTCGGGCACGGAAGAGGTACGATAATTCAGCTCGACGGTAAAGTCACGCCGAATTTCCCTTCCGCTCCACACCTCCTGTCCGTCGGCTCCAAGGGTAAGACTTGCTTTCGAATACACTCCGCCCAGCGTAATGCCCGTCACCACTCCCTCCGGCAAATCGTAGTCAATAAACCGGATAGCAGTAAGGGCATGCCTGAACTTCAGGTCTACCGGCTGGTTGTAATCGCCGTCGTATGCTCCGGTCCATGCTATCAGCAAATCCTGCTGCGCAGTAATCTCTGCCGGAACGGTATAAACCAGTTTCGGATTTCCTGTTACATGGTCGGGCAGGACAAGAGCAGGCAGTGCATACGGTGCATAGGCGAAGAATCTCACCTTCTTTCCGGCTCCCGGCCAGTAAGCATGCGTATCGTAACGCTCCGCCTTTTTTATTTCCCTGTGATACATCAGGTTCATCGGCGAACTGCCAGTCCACTGTCCGTCGGCATTGTAAGCCCCTGCCCAGCAGCCGAAGCTATCGTACAGTACCGATGCCAACGTACCTCTGGAATAGCTGTCTGCATCAGCATGTCTGCCATTTCCCGGCTGCCGGTCAATCCAGCCTTCATTATCGATTGCCGAACGGAAACCGATTGCAACGGCATCCGTTACTACCGGCAGTCCGCTGTGCTGACATGATGTTGCACACCCCGACGTAAGTATCAGTAATACGATGTATATCAAACCGTTTCTTTTCATATTCATTGCCTGTTTTGAGATAACATACCAGATAGAAGCAGTACAAGAGGAAGTCACTCCTCCTGTACCACATTCCATTACCTGTTATAAATCAAGATTCTGTGCCGGTGTGTCAACCCAGTCTTCTACCGTAACCGTAAACTTGATAGGATTGCCCAGCACCGGATCGCCTCCGTTGCTTCCCGGTTTCGGATTCGGGTCTACGTTCGGGTCGGTTGTATCCGGATTCGGGTCAACCTGACCAGCTCCACCACCGTCGCCACAGAAATTGAGTGTATAGATGTATTTCTTACCAGCCTCCCAGTTGGTATCTACCGGTACGATAATTGAGCCGAACTTGCCAGCGTTGCCTCCGTCCGGTGCCAGCTCCGGATACAACTGCGTCTTTGTATCTCCATCTTTACTGCTGATGCGGCACAATACGGCGATGTATGCTCCGGCAGTAACAGACTTTTCCCACTTGGTGAGCTGCTGCGGGATAAGCATGAAATTATTGGTACTGGGATTGATGGAAGCCGCCATCTCTGTCAGTGTCACCTCGTGTCCGGAAGAGAACGATGCCTTGTAGTCGGCAGGACCGGCAGCTTCAGCACCCGGATTCCAACAGCCGTTCAGGTTATTACTTGTCGAAGTCACGGCAGCAGGAAATGTAAAGTCCCCCTTAGTCTTTGCGTTTACGATGCTCACCGCCTTTACCACGATTTCAATGTGAGGGTTCGAACATTTTGCCATCACGTCAATCTGCGAAAGTGCATGCTTGAAGTTCAGGTTCACGCCCGAAAGTTCGTTGTCCGTTCTGTTTCCCGTATTGTACGCCACAAGCAAATCTACTTGCCTGTCGATGCTCTTATCGGGAGTAAAAGCCGAAATCTTCTTTCCTTCCTTATTGATGCTCACGCCGCTGATATCCGTCGGAGTATAGGCATAAAATCCCAAAGCATAGCTGGGCCAGTAGTAAGTAGCCGACGTGTTCCAGCTGCCTGCCGAAGCCTTCTCCACAAGCATGTCGGTAAAATAATTCGCCTGTCCGTCAATCGTTGCAGTCACTTTAAACGATTGCAGTTTAGCCAGATTGGTTACGTTCGCATCCCCCGAGCGGGCAAGTGCCTTATCGACAGAAGCCCGGAAGGTCATTTCATTACCTTTATTGTGATCTACTATTTCGTCTTTCATACACGATGTCATTGCTACCAACAGGGCAGCAACAACTGTTAAAGTTGTTTTCATTTGTTGATTTGTTTTTTAATAAATAAAATCTGTTTTCCTTTATATATAAAATTGCAATTTATATTCCGATACATAAACATCCCTACATCCGGTTACATGTCCAGATCTACATTCACATCCTCCCAGTCGTCCAGCGAAGGCTTGAAACCTCCTTCATTTTTCTCTTCATGCTCATAATCAAGAGTATCCGGAATCATCATACCGTCCAGCAGAATAAGCACATTACGCGGGTCGGGAGCTTCATGTATCTGCTGGGTGACATCAAATACATAACACTTTTCGCTTCCGTCCTGCAGCCGCACGTGAATAGCCACCTTGTGCTCATCATCATATTTCGACTGCCCCAGGGCAAAAAAGCTGGCTGTCAGCGTAGAGTTGCCTTCTCTTTTCATGTTGAAAGGTACAATGGCACGGTCGTTGTCTATTACATTCCGCCCCACGTAAAACACCTCCGAAAGTCCCGAGAGTCCTCCAGTAACACTTCCCGGATAAACGTGCTGCAAATTGGTTACATTAATCATCTTGATCCGGTAGCGGCAAAACGCCATTTCCGGATAAAAGACAATGCGCTGCTTTCCGCCGGCAGACCGGATATGCACACTGCTCAGATTGTCCGAATAAAAGTCGTCTGGTGATGTTTGAACGGAATAGGCAACAGCTTTCTTCTTCATCTGCAAGGCAGAAAACACCATACCATTTACAAGTCCCACCGGTGTGGAGACCATAAACTCCTCGTAAGTGTGAATATTCTTGTACAGCAATGCCTCCGTATCCGAGTTGATGCAGATGGCACGATAATTTCCTTCTGGCAGCATAACCGGACCTCCCTGCATGTTGGCAAACTCGTAAGTCATCACTTTGCCTCCATCTTCCGGATACAAAAACACCCTCATCGAAGCGACCTTTGCCTGAGGTGCCTTACTCCAGTCGAAAGCCACCTCAACCTGTGAAACAGGTGCTTCCTCATAACACAAATCTTTATGCCTGCACGAGAACAGCATCAGTACGGTTCCCGTTATCAGACTTATCCATCCGATATATTTTTTCCTTGCATCCATGCTTCTTAGTTTCTTATTTCTTTTTGAAAGCCCCTTTTCCCACAATCCATGCCAGTGTCACTTCCAGCCGAGTGGGACCTATCCAGCAGAGGTTCCGGGTTCTGTCCCATACATACTTATCACCTGAAGGGTTGTATTCGTAACAGGTTCCCCAAAAAACCCCTGCCCCGATACTGAAATCCACGTTTAGTCTGTTACTTACGGGAAGCGAATATCCGTATGCGATGCCTGCTCCTTTACCCGCGTTGTCCCAAAGTATCCCTCCCGGTTTGCCACCCATGTATCCTCGCCCACCCAGTTCGAAGTCGTAGGTAAGGTACTGGAAATACGCTCCTATATGGTGACCGCTGAACGGACGAATTGCTGCAATCTTGCCCATGTATTTTCTCACATCTATTTCACCTCCATATACGCGCCAGTAACGGTTGCGACGGTCGTTCTTCCACCATGCATACATCCATCCGGCTCCTATCGTCCAGTTATCCTTCAGGTAGAACTCGGCAGCTACATTGGGGATCAGAGCGGCATCGTACAGCAGGTTTGTCTTGACTGCCAGAAAGAAGGATCGTCTGTCTGCTGCCGGAGCCGGTACGCTTGTTTCCAGCCGTACAGCGGCAAGACCGGGATTTGCTTCGGGTACCATCAGCCTGCTTGCCGGCACTTCCGGCTGCAACATGGAAGGGGTATTAAAAAATAAGACCAGTCTGCCTGCCCTCAACGTAGGGAAAAACAGCCTGGTCATCTCTCTCCATGCACATCCGCCGGTAATCTTCATTAGGGATATACATCGCTCCTTGTAATGAGAATGTGTTTCCATCAACTCATTCACCTGCTTCTTATATCCTACATCCGAATCGTTTATCAGCATGGAAAGCTTATGCCAGTCTATTCCTGTCGATGACAGTTCACATAAAGAGTCTGCAACTTCTACCTGCGAACTGATATATCCATACAAACGCCAGAGTCTTTTCTGCGACAATCGTTTATTCAGTTCCAATCCTCCCTCGGGCGAAGTACCGGCAGAGAAATGCAGCTTGTGCAACATACCTTCACGCTGCAGACGGTTTATCTCGAAAATCATGCTGTCCAGCGTGCCGGCGTTGCCGCAAAAGGGCCTCTCGATATCTGCCTTTCCTACCTTAAAATAAACGGTAAAACCGATACTGTCTTTCTGTTGCGAAGCCTGTACGATCTCGCACGAAAACAGATAGAGTGATACCAACAGAAAAAATCTCATATAAGTCATTTCAAATTCTTTTTTACTTAAATACAAAAAAAATAAAAGGAATTATTTTTAAGAGTATACAATATATAACGCTTTGTTTTTTTATTTGTTCATATAAAGTGAATATATTTTTCTAAATATTAAATAAATACCATTTATCTTAAAAAAAGAACCAAAATTATAATCAAAACCGGCACATAAAAGACAGAGGCTACCCCTATCACTAGGAATAGCCCCCAAGATTTCTATTTAAGAGAGAAAATTTATTAATATGAAATCATATTTTATTCATGATAGCCAAACGGAGTTTCCTGATTGGTTACTACAATGACATTCTGTGTATTGCCTACTTCTGTCAACGTCATCTCCGTCGGATTTACCGGATCATTAGCAGTAACTGTAAATGTAACGCCACCGTTCAGGTATGCAATCGGACGAATCACATTGTTAAATCCAGCATTCCACAAGTCCAGTCCTGTCTGGTCGCAGTTACCAGGCAAGTTCAGGTTTATCTGAGTGTCAGACACAACATTTGTTTCCAAAAGCATTACTCCATAATAAGTTCCATAAGCAATGTTAACGGCATTGTCTGCATAGAAATAACTACCAAGAATCAGATAATCCAATGAGTTGTCACCCGGGATATTGCTGCTCATCTTTGCCAAACCGGCAGCCACATAACCCTGTCCGTATGCACTCATACCGTCGTAAGTTACGAACCACGGACCACCGTTGGCAAACAGCAATGCCGTAGGAGTAGCTTCTGGTGTCAGTACAGCCTTTCCGTCTTCCGACTTCCAAGTGCCCGAAGCGCTGTCGTAAATCAGTTTCGAAACTTCCAAACCGCCAATGGTTATCGGACTGTAGAACTCCAGACCGTCTTTTGCCTGGATATACGAGAATGTTTCCGTTACGTTTTCTCCGTCCACTTCGTGAGTGATACCCAGCGTACGGTACGACTTCTGTGTTTCATACTTCTGTCCGTCTATTGTATACGAAAAGCGGATAAAATTAATTTTGCTTTCCGCATTCTGGATTTCGGTCAGGTACGATTCCCACGTTTCATTTTCCGGCATCGGAGTCATAACGATGGTATTGCCACTCTTCTTGCCTCTCAGTACAACCTGTTCCGGAGTAGCCGACTGGATGGTGAATTCATAGTCACCTTCCATACCCAGTCCCAGTCCGCCTACACCCGATGCAGGGTCAGAAAAGAAGTGGAAGATTTCATTGTATGTATCAAGTGTCAGCGTAGGACCAGCCTGCTCCTTCATACGATACAAACTTGTAGCTTTGGCATTGGGGGCAGCGATGTCGGCACTTACCGTAACCTCACCCTCTGCGCTGAACGACATCAGCACATTGTATCCGCCGAAACTCTGCTGTGAAGAAGGATAATATTTCATCAGCCAGCCGTTGGGCGCACTTACCAGAACCTGCTGAGCATTATTCATGGTTTCCTCTATACGGTTCGATGCCGATTCACCGAACAAACTCTCTGTTTCCGAGTTACAGCCCGCCAGCAAGAACGAACCGACCAGTGCAAAAACATATAATATCTTTTTCATACTCATTCCCTTTTATTATTTTAATGTTGACCAGTCCATTTCAAGGATATGCGACTGGCGTTCCTGTACCTCTTCATGCAAAGCCTGAATATCGATGTTCCAAGAGTCGCTCAGGTATTCGGTTACCATATCCAGCTTTTCCTGAATCAGCGCGCCGCCTACCGTGCCTGCCTCGCTCATGATTTTCTGCCATTCGGCATCCGATTTTACGATATAGTTTGCAATTGTTTCTACAAAGTCTTCGTCCGGCTGACTGGAACCGTAAGCTGTAACGAATCCGTCCTTGCGGGCATCAGCATCGGCAATGTTCACCCAGCCTTCACCTGTATACTTACCGGCAGTGATGTCGTTGAAGTCGGTAGAGTAATTTTTGGTCTGGTGCAGAATGTGAGCAAACTCATGGTGCATGGTCTTGAAGTACCACTCATTCAGTACGTCCATGTCCGGATTCTTGATATCCAGTCCGTTTACGTTGAACAAGGTAATCTTCATACCGCCCTCGGCAGTACCCAGCACCATAGAACCACTGGTAGCGTTGTATTCCGGAGAACCTACAAAGTGCATGATTTTCGGACAGTAAGTAGGAAGAAACTCCGGAGAAGTCAATGCTGCATAAGCATCCAGCCACAGGTATTTCACCATCTGTGCCAGTGCAACCGACTTGTTATAGTCGGCAGGTACTACGTTGTAGTCCATATCCGATTCAATATCATCGAAGCGATACTTCAGATCGATGTTATAGGGAGTCGTATAATTGGTGATAATCCAGTTATCAAACTCATTGCGCTGCGGAGCAGTGGTATCGAAGATGCTGTCGGGCGACAGGTCATCCTCACTGCACGAAGTGGCAACACACATAGCCACCATTATCAAAAACAAGTATTTTATCTTTTTCATAACAACAATCAATTTAAAAGTTACTTACGAGGATTAGCTTCCAGACCAGCCTCAACAACATCCTGCGGCAACTGGAATGCACGGCACGGATCGTCTTTCGACAATACTACAGGATCCATTCCATCGCGGTTATGAGTGATTTCGATACCGTAGCGTTTCACATCCATCCAGCGTGAACCGTCGTGAATGGTTTCTACACGGCGCATCTGCAATACACAGTGAATCAGGTCTTCCTGTGTCTTGTCTACAAACGAGAAGCACGGATTCAGATGTTTCTTCACGGTACGCTGGTCGTCCTTGGTTACCGGAATAGCTGTATAGGGCACACTTTCATAGAAACTCTTGATATTTTCCAAGGTCAGTGTTGTAGGCTCACCGTATCTGCCGTCACCCTTCGATGCAGCTGCCCATGCGTTCATATATTCTACGGCAGTAGCATAATCAGGCTGTTTCTTCAGGATGTTTGCTTCGATGCAGCACAGCAATGTTTCGTTGGTGCTGAAAGGAACAATTACAGCGTGACGGTAACCGATGCCGTTTACCTTATCCGTATATTCAAAGTACATACGATACTTGAAGAAGCACAACTTCTGTTCCGAACCGTTCAGCGTGCTGTAGAACAACGTATTGTAGTTCCATGGAGCATCTGCCCAGAGTGTTTCGTAAGTGGTTACGGTACGGTTCATACCATAACGTTTAGCCATGTTGTAAGGACCGTAAATGTAAGGCCATGAAGTATAGATCGGAGTAATCAGCAGGTTGGCATCTACCGAAGCCGAGATATAAGCATCACCTCTTTCTTCCAGATCAGTGATAGAACCCAGGTCATTCTGCAACTGGCGTAATGTTCTCGACGGATTCGAGCCCAGTACCTGCTTGCCATATTCCAGAACCTTTTCGTAGTTCGATTTATCTTCTTTTACATAGAACAGATAGAAGCGTGCCGCAAACGCATAGGCAGCTTTCTTGTTGAAGTGATATTTAGGCACCGAATACAAGTTGTCGTCAATCAGTGGAAGACCCTCTTCCAGATCGGCAGCGATATGCTGGTAAGTTTCCTCCAGTGTACCTCTGGTATATTCAGGAGCTACTTCTGTTTCAGGCTTGGTAGCGTAAGGAATACCCAGTTTTGTAGAAGCGGTTGCCGGATCGTAAGCTTCACAGAAGATATTAGCCAAAATGAAATGCGCGTATGCACGACACAGCAGCGCTTCACCCTTCTGCGCGTTCATTCCGGCAGGATTGCCCATCTGCTCGATAGCCTGCAAGGCATGGTTGGCAGAAGCAATGGCCATGTAACAGCCGTTCCACATTCCCTGCGGAGAATCCGAATCCGTATCGGTCTTGATATCGTTCCACAGATAAGCATCCTGCTCCTGCTGGAACTCGAAGCTGTACATTTCACCGTTATCGGCCGTATTGTCGGAAGCCTGTTCGAACATCATTATCGGATAGTTGGTAGGATAAGCCGAAACCAGCAGACTGGTCACTTTAGCCTCCGTATCTATTTCTGCACGGTTATCAGGCACTGTATCAAGGAAATCGCTACACGAAGCGAAAGCCGATGCCATCAACAAGGCAGCACTGTATGTCTTTATATTTTTCATCATAAATTTCCAGTTTTAAGTCAAATTAAATACCCAATCTCAAAGTCAAAGTAAACTGCTTAGGAACAGGAGCAGCTACACCACCTGTGTTGAAGAATTCAGGATCCTGACCGTTCAGCTTCTTGTCGGCATAAATCAGGAACAAGTTGGTAGCCTGAAGTTTCAGTGACAGGTTGCTCAGTTTCATGCGGCTTGCCAGCGATTTCGGGAAATCATAGTTCAGAGAGATTTCCTTCATACGGATGAAGTCACCCTTGGCGATACGCTCTGTAGAGTAGTTGTATGCGTTGTACGCACGGCTCAACTGAGAATCCTGACGGTTCATACGTGTATCAGCGATAACCGGTACATTGGTAATGTATTCGTCGCCCGGCTGTGTCCAGCGGTTGATGAATTCCTTCGGAGTAGCATCCAGGTCGGTATATTCGTTGCTGAATACCGGATCCAGACGGATTACGTTACCGAATGAATAAGTGATGAACACGTTCAGCTTGAAGTTCTTGTAGGTAAATACGTTACCGAAACTACCGGTGATAGTCGGATCGGTCGGACCTTCGTAAACCAGGTGGTCTTTGATGTTACGTTCCTGGAAGTTGATGTCGCTCACTGTCACTTCACCTTTTTCATTGATGAAAGTAGGAAGACCTTGTTCGTTCAGTCCCTGGAAGTCCATAGAGAACAGTGAACGTACCGGATAACCTTCGAGTGCGAAACCGGTACCGGCAATCAGGTCGATGACACGTGAGTTGGCATCCAGGTCGGTTACCTCGTTCTTCGCGTTAGAGAAGATAAAGTCTGTATTCCATTTGAAGTCGCGGGTTACGATGTTTCTTGTCGACAAGGTAAATTCAATACCGTGTGACTTCATGCTTGCTACGTTGGCATATTTCGAAATCTGTCCACCTACACCCATTGTATTGATGACACCGATCAAGTCGTAGTTGTTACGCTTGTACCAGTCCATTGCCAGATTGATGCGGTTATCCAGGAAACCGATTTCAGCACCGATGTTCAGCTCATGTTTCTTTTCGTAAGTCAGCTCACTGTTTTCCAGCTCTGTAATCTGAAGTCCCGATTCGCTTACGCTTGCAAACGGACGGTATGCATTGTAACTGTTGATGATTACACGTGAGTTTGAAACCTCAGCCGGACCACGGTCGGCAGTCAGAGAGTAAGAAGCCTTCAGTGTCAGGTTCGACAAGGCAGGTCTCAGGTTCTCGAACCAGCTCTCTTCGTGAGCGTTCCATGCGCCAGATACGTTCCATGTAGGCAACCAGCGTGCCGAACGGCTCTTACCCAGCTTGTTCGAACCTTCGTAACGGATTGTACCGTTCAGGGTATATTTACCTTTCCACGAATAAGTAGCTGTACCGAAGAAAGCCACGTCGCGCGAACGGGTTGTAGCAACTGTATAATAGTTGGCATTTTCCTCATTACCCTGTTTGAAGAACAGATAGTCGTAAGAAGGAAGCATACCCATGTCGTACTGCAAGCCTACACCTTCGAACCAGGTCTGTGTACGGTCGGTAGCATTCAGTTCCATACCACCAAAGAAGTTGAAGATATTGTTTTCGTTGTACACATCGTTGTAACTTACCGTAGCACGGAAGTCGTAACTGTTCATGCCATATTTTGTTTCGTTGTAGAAACCTCCCACCGGCAATACGGTTTCAGGCAGTGCGTTCGAAACATCCGGGTTGGTATACAGCCACGGGTTAGCGTCACGGATGGTAGCATCATCCATTGCGCGGTATGCCCATGCCTGGTTAGAGTAGTCGGTTATCTTGTGAGCCTGAGTAGTAGTAGAATACTTGTAAGCACCCAGCACACTCACTTCCACCTTATTGATAGGTTTGTATTTCAGTTCACCCTGGAATTTCATATCCACTACATCCAGGTCCATATAGTTGTTGTCCAGTTCATGCAAGATATTGAACGGAGCATAGTTACGCACGTAGTATTCGTTCGGGTCGAGCGCACGTGAAGTATTCAGCGCGTAAGAGTACGGGTTGATATCGAAGTCACGTTTTACCTCACCACTTACCGGGTCAAGGCTTGAGCTCAACGAACCCGGAGCACGCTGCTTACGGTAAGAAGCGTTACCGATCAGGTTCAACGACAACTTTTTGGTAATGTTGTACAGAGCGTTCAGGTTGGCAGTATAACGCTGTACCTTGCTCTGCTTGGTCCATCCCGGGTCGTTCATCACACTCAGAGAAGTATAGTACGAAGCCTTTTCAGTACCACTTGTCATACTGATGGCGTGGTTCTGCGAAATGCTGTTGTTGAACAATACATCAAACCAGTCGGTATTTCTGTATTCAGCCTCACGCAGGTAAGCGTTTCTGGCTTCCGGAGTATTCGGCATGCCAAATCCAGTATTTGCGTCGTAAGTGTTGATCAAATGATACATCTTACCATATACACCACTGTTCGATGCACGGTATACATCGGCAAATGTCAGGTAACCGTTGCTTTCCAGTGTCTTGTATACGTCCATCTGTTCCTGAGAGTTCATGATGTTGAAGTTACGGTAATTCGGCTTCATACGCATGGTGAACTCACCTGTATAACTGATTTTATTAGAACCCGCTTTACCTTTCTTGGTTGTAACGACAATCACACCTGCCATGGCACGCGCACCGTAGATAGAGGTAGCCGAACCATCCTTCAGGATCTGGAAGCTCTCGATATCGTCGGCGTTCAAGCCAGAGATAGCCGAACTGATCAGGGTTACGGCATCACCCGAAGACAAGTCGTCGGCACCTACTTCCGTCACATCTTCCATGATTACACCATCTACTACCCACAACGGCTTGGAACTACCGTAGATAGATGTGGCACCACGTACACGGATCTTCGGAGCTGTACCGAAAGTACCTGATACGTTCTGTACCGACACACCGGCTGCACGTCCTTCCAGCGCACGGCTGATTTCCGGCACACCGTCAAGTTTTGAATCTTCGGCAGATATTTTGGTGGATGCTCCCGTAAACAATCGCTTATCCATGCGCTGCATACCGGTAACCACAACTTCATCCAGCACTTCTGTATTCGATACCAACACTACCTTCATGTTGTTCTTGGCTACAACCGTCTGCGATTCCATACCGATATAGCTAATCTCGAGCTTAGCCCCTTTGTTAACCTTCAGCGTAAACTTTCCGTCGATATCCGTAATTGTACCGTTAGAAGTTCCCTTTACTAAGATAGAAGCTCCCACAACAGGCATGTCATCCTCCGCAGACACTACAACGCCTGTCACTTGTACAGCCTGAGCTATCGCCAGACTTATGCCAATTAACAAAAAGGCACAAAAAAGTGTAATTCGCTTTTTCATATTCTAATAAAATTTTGATAACGGATGCAAATATACATATCCCTTCATTAAAAAACAAAAAATTATAGCAAAATACATAAATATACTTGCATATGTTATATAACATCAAATAGACAGATTAACGTATATTTTTTATCGTGATTCAAAGTATACAGCTAACATATTGCAATAAAATAAGCCATTTTTAAATCACCACGAAAAATACTTGCAAATAAGAGATAATAACAAATGTTTAAAAAGAAAGGGACTCCCTTAAGAGCCCCTTTCACTAATTCACTATCGCACAATAAATTACATAAATGTTAAAATTTAATAAAGCACACATTTATTTTACAAGTAACATTTTGATAGCTTTTTAACGGAAACATATATCACCGTTTCACTTGACATTCTTTTTCCTATAACTCCGTGGCAACATCGAAGCACGGACACATCTTAACCCACTCTTCCGGCTCTACAATTCCGTCGCCGTCCAGGTCGGGACTCAGGTCGCGGTGCCCTACAATCCGGCGTGTCCGGAAATCCATGGCAAGTACCCTGACCAGTACCCGGAGCGACCGTTTCTGCAGCTCCGTACGTGTATCGGCGGGACGTCCCTGTTCGTCCAGTCCTCCCTCGTAGCACACCCCGATGCTGTTCTGGTTGAATCCTTTGGCATGTGCTCCCACCTGCTGCACCGGACGCATGGTACAGATCTCTCCGTCACGCCGCACGTAGTAGTGATAGCCACAGCACTTGAATCCCCGCTGCCGGTGCATCTGCTCCAGCTTTTCGGGCGAGAGCGGCATATCCGCTCTCGTTGCCGAACAATGAATCACAATCAAGTCAATTTTTCTCATTTTTTCCTCCTTTCTTTCCGGTCAGAATGGAGCACAGGCATCTGATAATACTCAGCAAAATCCATTTTACTTTCCCAGTCATACATTTCTTCCCGATTTTTTCACGTTTCACATCCATTTGTTATCCTCTTTCGTATACCTTATTCCTCCTTCTTGGGCTTCACCGCCACACGTTCGTAGCTCAGCGAAGTCAGGATATCCGACAAGTCCGGTCCCGGCCGGAAATTGATACGGGCCTTCCTGATAAGCCCCGAATTGAATTCATCCTCCGCGGCGGCACCTTCACTGCTCAGCCCTATCTGAAACGCACCCAGATCGCCCAGACGCACAATCTCACCTCCTGCCAGTCCTTCGCGCATTACCGAGCTGAGCGAAACCAGTACCGCCATCGTATCGGCACGCGTCACCGTACACATCTGCTGGATGCGCTCCGCCATCTCGCGGATACCCATTTCACCGCGCGCCTGCGCCTGTGCATAATACTTGGCTTCCCCTTCCATGTCGTTGGGTTTCTTTCTTGCCACTACCGAATAAGTCACTGCTCTTTCCATAATCTTAAATTTTTAAAGTGAATACTAAACTGCTGAAAGCTTTCAACTTCTTTTCTGTATCACAAAGATAGATTTCCCGATCCGGGCAGCGTCCTTCACCGTCCCTCATGCGGACACAATGTTACAATAAACCATAAAAATACAGGCTGCACAGCCTTGTACCCCGACGGACAACCGCCTGTGCAAGCCTGTACAGCCTGTAAGCTGAAAAAAGAGAATCCTACTCGGCAGGAGTAGAGAAAGTCATATGCTGAGGTTCAAGATAGGTGACCTCCTCGCCGTTGTCCTGGAACCCGATGGCAAACAATACGAAATCCGATCCCGGCGACAGATACGATTTACCGTACGTATACTGCTGGGTACCTACCGAACCAAACAGCGACAGATACCTCGATACTGTCCAGTTGCTCTGAGAAGCCATCTGCTCAATGTATACCCTCGGATCGCTTTGGTATTTCTCACTCCAGTCGCTCGCCGAAACCACATCATAGAAATACGAAGCCTTTGCGTTGGAAGGAACAATCTTACATACAGCCGTCGTCGGACCCTTTACATCCACGCTCAGCTCAAAGGTCAGCTCGTCCACCTCTTCCGGATCAGGAGTCCGTATATCCGTTCTCGATATTTCCGTAGTAAAGCTCTTGTCCCATCCGAAGACCAGAATCGAAAAGTCATGCGAGGGCACGATATTCTTTTCATATACCTTTACCATTTCGCCGGAAACGATATTGTTTTCATTCACCAGATTCGAGAGGAAGCTGCGGAGCTGCGTCTGTGTCATGCTGTCTACCGTCTTGGTGTCCTGAAGGATTATCGCATACTGATCATCGTTCGAGGGAGTCACCTTAACGACAATCCTGTTCTGTATGAGTTCAACTACATCCACCTTAAACTGATTGTCCGAGATCGGGAAATCCACATCCACTTCGGTATATTCAACCTCGCTGGTGACATTCAGGTTTTCGTCAATGCCGGCTATCAGAACATAAAATTTTCGCTCGGCATACTTCGAGATATCATATTTCAGACTCTTGTCGCCAGTCATACATATTTTGTTATAGGCAGCCGAAACCGATCCGAAGAAACCTGCATAGTCAGTCATCATCTTCTTGAACAAAACAGCCGGATCACTGCCTGCCTCCAGAAACATGGACTCCGGAATAGGCTCCAGATAATACGTCGCATCCTTGTCCGAAGGTGAGGTCTTTACGTAAAGATCAAACCCGTCCATCTGTACCTCCATATTAAACTCCAGCGGAACTTCTTCTTTCGGGTTCAGCGTCACAGTACTCTCGGCCCATTCCGATTCAGTGGCCGAAGAAACAGCCTTCACTTTCAGCGTATAGGTAGCCCCTACTTCCAGACCGGAAAAGGCAAGTTCGGTTTCTGTCACCACATCCGTCTTTCCGTCAAATTCATACTGATACGCTTCAGCCCCTTCTATTGCCTTCCAGGAAACCTTAAACGAAGAATCCGTAACATCGGAAACAACCAGCTCGGGAGCCGGAAGACTGACCACACTCTCGTCATCTTGCGTACTGCAAGATACCGCTGCTATTAGAATGGCAGCAAACAATAAAAGCTTTAACCTCATAATAACAACTCCTCGGTAAATTCATACCATTTATTTAAGTTAAACAATAAGATCGGCACACACCGGTCAAAAATTCATAAAAACCAATCTAAAAAAGATACCTAAAATAGAAACAACTGTATTTTTTTCTTATACAAATAAGATTTTACGCTCATTTTCATTTCATACAAACACATTTCATAACATTTTGCAATTGTATAAAAAAGAAGTAGAAAAACAAAATTTTTATAAAAAAACATTTTCTTCACCGTCCCTCATGCGGACACAATGTTACAATAAACCATAAAAATACAGGCTGCACAGTCTTGCACCCCGACGGACAACCGCCTGCGCAAGCCTGTACAGCCTGTAAGCTGAAAAGAGAAGAAAGCCGGACGGAGAACATCCGGCCGCCGGACCTGTCAGTTGGCCCGGCTCAATTTTATGTTATCGATAAACCAGCGGCGATAGACACTGCTGCCCGAAGTAGCAGCCGTTTCACCCCACGCATCCGACTTGATGGTGATGCGTGTGTCCTTCGTAATGGAAACACCCTCCAGCACCACGTCGGCGTGCAGCCATTCCAGCTTATCCACCGAGTTGACGAAGTTATGCCCTATCGGATCCATTTCCACCGTTTCACTGCCGTTTGTCACCGTGATGATCAGTTGTACCGGGTCGAACTTCCGTGTACCGCCCACCATCGGAGCCCAGTCGAACGAAAGCATCACCTTCTCGCCTTCCGGAATACCGTCTACCGGCGGCAGCGAGAAGTCCACCCGCTCGGCAGTAGCAGCGTCACCCTTCATCATCTTGTAGAACTGAGGGAGCACCCCATCGGCAGGCACCTCGTAACCCGCAGGAACAGAGATGAACACATACCCCCATTCCTTGTCCGACTGGAGCTGGTAGATACCCTGCTCGTCGGTCACGGTCACCTCTACGCCGTCCGAAACCACTACCCCCGGCACCGGTCCGTCGGCAGTCTTGAAACTGTCTGCTACAGCCGCTGCCGCCTCATCCTTGCTGCATGCCGTCAACGGCAGAGCAGCACCCAGCACAAACCAAACTAAATACGCTGCAATTTTTTTTCATTTTATCTTTTAATTGTGAAATTTACCCAACCTGTCCTTATTTTGCTTATAGCCGATACCCGACTGGATATCAAGACTTGCAACTACTTAAAAAACCTTAATTTTCATTGTGCAAAATTAGAAGCAGCGTATTTCAAAAGCGAAACACCGATGTGGCATTCCTGTTTCAAAACGGTTAAGTTTGTGATGCAGCATACACAAAAAACGGGGTGTGAATACCTGTTTGTACGGTACAGCATATTGCCGGCAGATAAAATCAAAGCACAAATGAAGCTAAAGAAGTTGTAGCACAGACTTCTAAACTCGAACATTGAAAAGCCATACTATTTGGCGGAAAAATAATAATGTTTACCTTTGCAATACAAAAGTGCCCGTGCGAGCTTAGTCGCCGCATCTGCACTATAAAAAGGAATTAGAGAAGTCTCAGTCATTACGACTGGGACTTCTTGCTTTTAACAATCATATCACCCTCAGAAACGCCCCTCCGTGACGGGAAAAATGATATTAATATTCGTATCTTTGCATTGTAACACATCGTGTGTTATATATTTATAACTCTTAAAAAAGAAAGAAGGCTGGGATGACAGTGGAAGGCATCCCACATGGTACAGTCCCAAAACAGGAAAATATTTTCAGACAAGCCACCATAAATCAGAAGAGGTAAAACCAGGTACATTGAAAAGTACACCATATATTTTTATTTTCTATATTATTATACTTGATAAATTAATTATCAAGACAAAAGACATTATTATGGCAAACAAAAAAATCAACGTCGTTATTGAACGAGGGGTTAACGGCACCTATTCAGCCTTCATTGCTGACAACAACTGCGAATTCGGTTGCATCGGAGAAGGAAAAAGCGTTGAAGAAACAAAAAGCGATTTTCTGGAAGCCGTTGACGAAATGAAGAAAGTGTATGACATGAACGGAAAAAAGTTTCCTGACGTAGAGTTCAATTTTATTTATGATGTAGCATCTTTTCTTAATTACTATGCCTATGCCTTCTCGCTGGCAGGTCTGGCACGCATTACAGGTGTCAATCAAGGGCAGTTAAGTCACTACGTCACAGGCAGAAGGAAACCTTCAAAAACAACCGTCGAAAAAATTGAAAAATCTCTGCATGCGTTTGCAAACGAGATTGGTGAAATTAAATTCGTATAAACCTAAGACAATTTTATTTGACATACGACGATATAAATAAAAAATATTACTTTTTTACCTTCCATTAAGTTTGTGATGCAGGGCATATTATATGTCAATCAGGATAAAATCCTTATCCGACCTTTCCTGTTAACAGTTCTTCTTCCAAAAAAGCAAAAACATACTTAGGACTCTGATAATAAAATGCAGCCTCCTCATTCATTACTTTCTGATACGTATCCGAGTTAAAAACAAATGAAAGCGCCTGTTCCATTGTTAATTCCCTATTCTTCTCCATCAGTAACAGTGTAAGGTTCTTTACCATATCTGCCATCATTTCCTTTTTCTCATTCATATTCGCTTCAAGTATTTTATAGCACGTTCCGTACCGAAAAAATATTGTATTGTTACTCCTTTCATGTATTGCAAATTACGGACAAGTGTAGGCAAATCAATTGAATGATTTTCATACTTCCATAACTGTACTCCCACTCTATCGTCAGCAATAGGTCCTATTACCACATCATAATCATGAACAGGCTGGTCAGACGGATTATTACGGTTTAAAAGTATAAATTTAGCCCATTCTTCAGAGTAATTTTCAAACCTCAATACACGCAAATTGTCCCATGCATCTTCGGTTATTTCATATTCCAACACAACAGGGCTTCCGGATTCCAGCTGTTCCATTTTCACATGCGCCATATTCAATGCCTGATTGTAATCTGCTGAAAGATAAAAACCTCTCCCAAAATCCTTATTAGGTTTAGACTTCAGCAAATCAATTTCCTGAAACTCCTTATTCGTCCCATGATACAGCCTCATACCAGCGCCCCTCCGTGACGGTGACAATACTCAGCTATATCGTCCACCATCGAAGCAAACGACTGAGTATGCACATAATCATAATGGCGATCGATAAAATCAATCCCTTTGAAACGACTCAAATAATTGAATGCCTGCTTCATCGAAAGTCCGTATTTACGTCCGAACTCTCTAATGAAAATAATCGTCCACTCCATTTTATCCTTTATATCATAATCCATATCTACAGCTGTTGATGATACATATGCAAATATAATGATTTTACTCATTTTTTCTTCATCCGATTCTGAAAAAGCGTTCAAACCTATAGTGTTAAGTTTGTGATGCAGCATACACACAAAAAACGGGGTGTGAACCACGCCGCGATACCGCAAACGTGAGGTTCACACCCCGTTTTATCAATTATACATTCAGCTGCTGCCCGATATATTTACTCTCCTATCACATCACGCACACAGCGGACTTTACCCGAAGTTCCACCACCTGTAAGCAACATCAGATTTCCATAGGATGCACTAGGATTATCTTTTTTATATTCATATACATATACAAATCCTGGTCTGTTGGGGTTTTTATTAGAATCTTTATAACTTCCCCATCCATTGAAGCTAAACCCTGTTTTGCATAAATAATACGATGATGAAGATTCACCAAATTTAATCTCAAACAAATCCGGATAAGTAGTATACATCAGCATCAGTTCACGCAAGTTTGGTGCACGATACCCTTCCGGACAAGGATTACCATTCTTTTCATCATTCCATACACTTGTCCAAGGAGTCGTTCCACCATTAGGATACAACCCACTCTCATTGGCATAAGAACTGTTGGTTTCACATTTCGCACTCACCAGCACCGCAAATTTCCGATAAGGACGGTCGTTATCATCGCGTTCATTGTTTTGCGGCAAAATACCACCAGTCAACGCTGCACGCAGTGTATTCGGTTCCAGACGGGACAAATCGATGGTCCGTTCCGTATACGTTACAGTTTCACTGCCTATTGTGACAGTTCTCGTTGATTCCTCCGAAGGTTGAACATAGTCATCCAACTCGCTATCTATAGCATTCAATGACAACCCCAGATTACGCAAGCAGCGGTACGTATATGGGCCACTCTCACCCTCATGCCCAAGATTTCCACGGGAGGCTCCTTCTTCTGCCCAGATAATCCATGGACTCATCGTAGTAGCAGTTATCGTATTATACGTACTGCTGATGACATGCTCCAGCGGCACACTCTCATATGTTGCATTTTGGGAATACAGCTTCGCATTGGGCACGGCAGCTTCAGCAATAAAGATATCCGTCAACTGGTCTACCGAAGCCAGATACCAGCGGATTTCATCCTGATCTACGATATTGTCCCCATCCAGATCACGGTTACGCCCCAGGCAGGCGAACCATACACATTTATACTCATCTTTAAGATGTCCGTAATCCGCTTCATTCAGATAAAGTACATCCGTCCACTTCAAATTTTGAATCTGGCGAAGCACTTCCAGCGTATTCTTACGTCCATCGTCAAAGGTATTTTCGTCTTTATTCCAAAAAATACCATTAAGAGCACTACTGGTAGCCGGAAGATTCGCATCTTCCGATTCATTCTTAAACTCCGTACCCCATGCCGTACTTACATCGCTGTCCGGATCGTAGAAAGTATAGATAGGCCGCTGCGAGAAGGTAATCACACTCTCAGCCCACGAAGTATTTCCATCCGGACTATACTGTGCGCCTTTCACACAAATATGCAGCATACGGTTTTCTGCGTTTACAAAGTCTTTCCATAAAGTCAAATCCGGATCTTCATCATTAAGCGCTGTAGGTATCTCATAATACACATCGTTAGGATTATACTTATACACATATTCATCGATATAGGCAGTAATGGTAACTGTCGCATCCTCAGCCTGTGAAACATTTCCATCAGCATCCAGAAACAACTGTGAATCGCTCTTATACGCCTCGATAAACAGATGGTTCAGCAACTGGTTCACGTCGTAAAGCACCACATCCTGACTATAAATAGGAGTAGTTTCCGAGCCATCATAATGATACCCTTCACCTCCAAACGCCGGAGCCTGTTCATCCACCAAGTCTGTCGAGGAATAAGCCGCATACCCCGGATATTTGGCAAAGGCTGAAGGAGGAACAGGTTCTCCAGTCTCTTTCAAAACACATTCCTGATTAATGGCAAACTGCACCCAGCGGTAATCGTTCAGCGAAAGATCCGTCTTCAGATTTTCCATCTGATTATGGGACAAACTTGCAACATCACTTACCACAGTACCGTCCTCGCTTTCATCCTCTGTATAGTTACTACGGACGAACACCTTCAGCCCTCGCTGGAACGGGGTACTGATAGCCCACGACAAACCAGCCTTTATATCCCCTCTCGTCAACGAGAATTTCGCACGTCCGTAGTGAGAGTCAAGATCTACCACCTCACCACCTGCCTTAATTACATCTCCTTCTACTCCGGGACGTGTTTCTATTCGATCTTCCACAACCTCAACCCGCATCGATTCTACTCCCGTAATGGTCACATTATACGTATAGTGCGTATTGCGGCATACATCATACTTGTTCACCAGATCTACGTCATTGCTCCATTCGTCCCCATTATCTCCTTTATTTCCCGTACTACCCAGATGCACGGTATACGTCACATCGGCATGATAAAAATCCGTACCATCTTGAAAAGAAAGCGTACCCCGTATCGTGACATACGTCGCGTTTGCCGGAGCAAAGATAAAGTCGCCCGGCACATATTCCTGTCCCGGCTTTGTTCCGTCAACAGGCTTCCCAGTATCCGATTCTCTCTTTTCACGCAAGGCATACAGGTTCTGTACGTCCGGATAAAACTCTTGTTTCTTTGCCTGAGTAATTTTCTGTTCCTCTGTTGGCTGTCGGCGGTTCTCCAGCAGATAGAACTCAAAATACGGACGATCGTCGTCCTCACGCTTGGCTTCGTCAAAATAATATTCCTTTCCGGCAGCCTGCATCGAAGCATATCCGGTTGTCATCGTCTCCGCATAATCTTCGTTCTCACGAGGAACCAGGTAAGTTCCCTGCGGAATATTCTCCACCCGATAATATTTGGGAGTGAACGTCATGTTGGTATATCCATTCACTTTAGCATCTACCCCCACATTAAAGGTGATACGCGCATCCACCCGCTCCAGATTTATTGTATTACTGGCAGCCCCTACCAGATTTCCATCTGTATCTACCGCTATGTCCTCCAGCTGTCCGCACATCAGAAAAGCCATACGCTCCACACTCAGTTCATTTCCCGTGCGTAACTGAGAAGACAAATCCTTGAAGTCATCCAGATTCGTTACCGCATCCAACTGTTCATAGCTCAGGGTTCCTACTCCGGAGTTTGGGTTTGCAACGGCAAAAATCTGTTGTTCTGTGCCCGAATACATATCCAAGGTCACAGTACCCGTAGAACTATTGACCGTTGACAGATAAGTTTTGCCCGATATATCCCCGTTTCGCTTGAAAGCAATGACAAACAGTTGCTGTACATTATTTTCTACCGTAGCATCCTGAGCCGAACGTGTTTCCACAGCACTTGCAGCCACATTGAACTTCAGGTTTACCGTTACCGGCACACCCTCCTTGATATTGTAAGTTTTCACAATCTCTTCGTCTGCACAGGCAGTCAGCACTGTCACAAGCCCCAACAGCCACACATATATCAGTTTCATCTTTCTCATAGTCATTCCTCCTTTCAATTAAAACTGGGTACATCACTCGTTTCCGGATTCCAGGAACTCACCTGCCACTCTATTGTCACCTGTTTATTAACCAACAGCGAGACATTCACATTCAGCTGCTGTCCGGCTTCCAGCTTCTTCAACTCCTCATCGCCTATCTTAAACACCACCTCGTGTGTCTTGCTTCCCCAAGTAGCCGTAAGCTTGTAAGTATTCTCACTTGTCCACGGATACAGATAACGTATGTATGACACAGCCTGTTCATCAGGTACTACTATGTCTCCAAACGTTACCGGTCCCTTGTCAATTATATCATCCGGATATCCCGTATTAATTTCCTTGAATAAATATCCCCTGTCGGCAATCTTGCCCGATATCGCAACATTCGACAGATCGACAGACTCTCCTGTCTGGTTGTCGAAATTCAGTACCACCTTGGCAAGCGGGAACAAAAGATTCATGGTAGCCGATTTCTCTTCACTCGGTCCTACCGGGATAGTCATGAAAGCTGCCTGAGGTATTTTACTCAAAGCAGAGTTATTGAAATCATTAGTAAGAATACGTGATTTCAGCGCATTTAAATCTACACTCTTTCCCTCCAGACTTTCCCCTTCGCCCAGAAAAGCCTCCTCATTGGCAATGGCATAAAAGTCAAAATCTTCCCCCTCTTCACTGACAGTCAGTTCCGAAAAGCGAATAACCTTCTGCTTTTCGGCAAGCTGAATGTCATAGCTCACATTATAAATGATATCATTCGTACCACTGCGCGCCACAATTACACGCAGTTTGCGCATTTGTTCATTGTCCAGCAGGTTTCCGGCAGTAACATTATCCGAAACACGCGTAGTAAAAGTCATCGTGACCGAAGCCTTCCCTCCCACAGCCGGATCGTTATCCTTTATGCAAGAAACAGAAAGCAAGGCTACAGCCACTACAGCCACTGCCAGCAGACAATATGTTCTAAAATGTTTTCTCATAGTATGCTCCTCCTTACATTACTGCCAGTCTGGCTCAATATCTTCTACATACCATTCGGGAAGCCTGATACTTACTCCCACCTGATCGAACACAATCGATATAGGCAGCAGTGCCTCCTGTTTGGTTACATCAATATCTTCTTGGTATTTGTTCAAGTAGTTGAGGATATTTCCTCTTACCAGTTCCTCACCGGTATTTTTATCTTTCAGCACCAGCTCGTGCGCACACGTCGTTTCGTCCAGACAGGCTTCATGATCCAGTCGGAATAGGGCAAAGTCACTGGTATGATAGCAGTTCTTTTCCGCATCGTAAACCAGCTCCGGATAAATGGTACCCTTCACCTCCGTGTTGATTTTATTCTCGAACGAGGTCTGTGCATTCGAATTTTCAAAACTCAATTCATACGGCATGTCGGCACGACTTTGCGGAGCAGGCAGTCCGTATATTTCCACTTCGGTATCCACATGCGAGCTGTACAGCGTCACAGTGTCCCGATACATTACACCATCCTGGACAGGCATGACAAACTCCTGCTGTCCCATGTAGTTATCATCATGATTAATTACATCTCTCGAATCATCACTCCAATACGGCGACTGAATATAAATATCCGAAAGATGATCGGCATATAAATTTTCTACTACCGTATGGTCGTAGGCATTTCCTATTGCCACAACTTTGTATTTTTTTCCATACTGCAACCGGAACGAGGGTATAGCAGTAAAGTTCTTCAACTCGTCCTGAGTATAATGACCGACACCTATAATGTGTCCGCCCTCATCGAAAACATACAGGTCTACTTTACTCATATACTTATACAACACGTCCGTATCACCATCTGCCAGATACTGGAAATAAATAGTGACATTATCACAGTCGTCAAAATCCTCCTTGACGCAACTGCTTGGCAGGACGAAAACCAGCAGTGCCATCAACATTATTTTTAGAAACTTTATCATATTCGTTCTTATGAATGTTATAAAACTGTATGTCTTAGGAAATAGAGTCTGGCGGATGATTCCGCCAGACTTTGATTATAGGGATATGAGGTTATTTAGCCCATTCAGCACCGATAGTTTCCACAGCCCATTCGGCTTCGGTTACGGTTACTTCTACACCATACAAGGTATTTCCACCTTCATCACCGATGATATTTTCATCTGTCAGCTTAGCGCTTGTAATGCGATAGATGTGTCCCGGTTCAAATTTGGTAATCTCAGTTGTACCCGTACCACCTTCATTTGCTTTGGTATATTTCGTAATCATCGCATAGCGAGGAGCTGGAAGCGGATGGTCAGTACTATTTGCTTCAGATTGATTGAAATAAATCTTGAAAATAGGAAGGTTACCTGCACCGTCAGCACCATAGAAATAGTAAGCATATGCCTTGCCTGCAGTTTCCGGCCATGTCTGGTTAGCAGTCAGGAATTCGGTTTCAGTAGCTGCATCTTGTAAAATAGCTAAATCACCTGTACCTGTAGCGTTAGTACCATCATAACTATAATCTGCAGGAGTACCTGATGCACATGGGAATGCACCGTTAGCATAAGTTACGCCAGTTCCTTCAGCATATACATTGTCCAGATATACACCGGCAATTTTCAATGTTTTATAAGCACAATCGCCAGTAGCGTGAGTATCAGTAATATGCTGAATGCCTGACACTTCCAGACGTGCTACCGGAATAGCCAGCGTGACTGAAGCTGTATACAGCTGATAGGTCTTGTTTTCATCACCTGAGTTAGCACCTGTTTCATAACCAGCACCACCTTTATCACCCGGAGAAGCTGTATTAGGTGTCAACTTAAAACTTTCAGTTTCACCATAGGCAGGAACTCCAGCCGGATCACCTGTAAATATGGTAGGAGCCTCCCCCGCATAAGAAGCTTCTCCACCATTCATAGAAACCGTAATCTTTTTAGGTTCTTTTACATTCCAGAATGTAACCGATTTCTGTGTTTTTAATTGCTCAGCGTTCAATTTAATCGATTGTTCACCATTACCAGCTGTCAGTTCAATTGTAACATTACCTGTGACAGGCACAGTAGTAGCTGTTGTTCCAGTTTCTACCGCTCTCGACATCGAAGGACTTACAATATTGATCGTCACTGCACCAACACCGTCAGGCAACTGAGTGTTGTCTACCACTTCTTCATTTGAGCATGCAAATAACCCCAAACCTGCAAACGCCCACAATAAACTCTTAGAAAATTTCATAATACATTTTTTTAAAGTTAATACTCTTATATCAAATTTGTTCTCATCACTTTCTTATTCCGCCATCAAGTCCAGATACGCCTGCAGCGCCTTCAGATTCTCTGCTGCGGGAGCATAGCCTGCCTCCGAAGCACGTCCGAACGCTCCGACTGCCTTTTCCGGCTGACCGTTCTTGACGTAAGCCGCACCCAGCATGTTCTGCAACGCACCGTCCTGTGGAGCCTTCTCCAGCAGAGCTACTGCCTCACCGGCACGCTGTGCCTCCAGCAGCGCCAGTGCCGCATTGTTCACTGCCGTCACGTCCTGCGGATAAGTCTTCGCACCCGTCAGCAGGCAGTCGATGTACTGCGGCGTCCCCTTGCCGTAGCTCTCTGCCACCTTGTGAATCTCGCTCACGCTCATCAGTTGCGGACTTTCCACTATCATCTTGCGTCCTTCCTCGATGGTAAAGTGACGCACGTTATACTCTATGCGATACTCGTTGCGGCGCACCGGAGCATACATCTCGTTCACCAGCCGGGTATATACCGCTGCCGACACCCGCTTCTTCAGTTCTGCCTCGCAGGCATCCTTGTCATCGCCGCAGTTATCTATCAGTTGCAGAACCTCCTGCTGCTGTTCCAGACCCGGATGACGCTCCACCTCCTTGCGCAGACCTTCCCAGTCTTCGCCCTTCCATGCTACGTGGTAAAGCGAACGGTCTATCCCGTCCAGATCGCGGCGCACATAGTCGGTAAACGCCTGCGCACGCCGTTTAGACAAGTCCATGTTGTATGTCATCGAACCCTCGGGCGACGCATAACCGGTTACGTAAATGCCCGTAATCGTCAGGTCGGGATTGTCGCGCACCACCTGAAACGACTCTTTCACCTTTGCCAGCTCCGCGCGGTTCTGCTTGTAAGCCGGATCGATGCGGTCGCTGTTCTGGCGGAATTCCAGCCGTGCCACCCTCGTTTCCGAACGGCGTTTCACCACTTCTTCCTTCGGCTCGATGAACGGAGTCACATACACCGGATTCACGGCGGGGAAAATGGTACCTCCGTAAGCCGTTTCGCGACCCTCGTCGCACAGCGCACAGCCCGTCACGTATGCACGCAGCTCTACGCTTCCGTCTATCATCCACCGTTTGAAAGGTACCGATGTTTCATACGAAATCAACTGTTCCGAACCGTTGTCGCGGCGTACCACCAGCAGGGCGTCCTCGTCGAAGTTCCCCCCGTTCAAGGCCCGTGCACGCTGCTGTACCCTGTCGCGCGTCTTTCCGTTGATGACAAACGGAGGCAACTCCTGTTCCATGCTGCCGTCGGCTGCCACGATGACCGGTACCACCCGCAGCGAATGCTGCCGGTTCATCTTCAGGTTGTCCAGCCCGATTTCCATCTTCACGTTCGCCTTGCGGTCCGCCGTTTTCGTCACCTGCGGTCCGTCTATGTTCACCGCCTCCAGATAAGGCATCTGCGCCCCTGCCGAAACAGCGGCAAACAACATTGCTGCAGAAAAGATATATTTCTTCATCGTACGTTCCTCCATCATTTAATTATGTAAATCAACGATACCGCCGCCTTGGTCAGCCCGAAGTAGTCCTTCTTGTCGGAGCCTCTCCACTCGCCGCAGTGCGGACAGTCGTACACGTCGTAGTCGGCACGAATCCATCCTGCCCCGATTTCCAGTCCCAGGTTCCAGCGGTTTCCCAGCACGAACTGATAGCCGTAGCCCACTCCCACGCCGTACATGTTTCCCTGATAGCGGTAATCCTTGAACGAAGGGAATATTTTCAGATCCATATCGGCTACGTTGAAGCCTCCTCCCAGTGCATGAAGAGCAAGGAAATGTCCGTTGAACGCTTCACAGAACCAGTACCGCGCTTCCGGTTGTACCAGCCAGTGCTTCATCTTCCGGTCATCACCTAAATTAAAGGGATTATAGTTTCCCGAAACATCAATACTCCATTTGGGAGCTACCCGAAACTCAGCCCCCACATTCAACGTTGTGGTTACATCATAAAGAAGGTTTGTCTTGACCGCTATTTTCTGGGCTGAAACGGACATACCTGCTATCAGAAAGGTTATTAATGCAAACAGTTTTCTCATAGTCCTTTGCTCTTAAGTTTTATCACGTGACACAAAGTTACCAAACGCTTAAAAACTGTCAATAAAAATTAATTTCCAATCTGTCGTATGAAAAGACAAAAAATGACGAGAATTATTATCAAAAAATCCAAACAGGCTTATTCATAGCAGGTTATACAAAAGCATAATGGACAATATAGGAAAGAAATACAACCCTTCTTTTTAAATTTTATTACGAAACAGATTGGGGCTCATGCCGTATTTATCCTTAAACAAGCGGTAGAAAGTAGACAGATTAGGAAGGGCACTCTGCTCCGCTATTTTACTGATTGACCAGTCGGGATGCTCGTGAAACAGCTCGATGGCATATTCCAGCCTCAGGTTATTCAGGTAAGTAGTCAGGTTGGCGTTGCCTGACTCCTTCAGCACACTGGCAAAACGGTTCTTGTCCACTCCCATGATACGTGCATACTGGTCGCGCCCCAGACTGTAGTCGAGGTAAAGCCTTCCGCCGCGTACCTTCTTGTCGAAACGGGTAAAGAGTTCCTCGTTGGAAAGGCGCGAAAGCACCACCTTCTCCGGCTCCTCCTGCTGCAACAGCGGCGCCACCTCCTCTGCCTCTTTCTCCACCGGACGGGTATCCGCTACGGCAGGATGTCCTTTTCTCAGCAGGTACTGCTGCACCTGACGCAGCTTCTCCAGCTCCACAATCCGAATACGCATCTTGCCGCCTTTCCGGATAAAACGCCCCAGTGCCAGCAGTGTCAGCAGCAGCATGCCCGCCAGTACACCGATCCAGAAAGTCCGTACTTTCAACTTCTCTTCTGTTTCTGCCAGCTTCTCCTGGGCGGTCATCGCATTAAACAGGTCGGCATTCTCCAGCAGATAGTTGCGCTCGTTGTTCAGCCGCATAGCCTGCTGGATAGCCAGCCTGCGCTTTGCCACCACATAAGCCTTCCGGTAGTCGCCCACCGCCTCGTAAGCCTCGCACGCCTGCTCCAGGAGCCGCACATACGAAATGTTGAGCGTATCGCGCCGGTCCATCTCCCTGACGTATGCCTGCGCGTTCCCGATAACCTGCTCGTATTTCTTCATGGTAAGCAGGTAGTCGTTTATCTCCAGACGTCCCACAAGGGTTTTCGAGAAATGGGTACCGAGAAACGACTCGTAATACACCTGAGCCTCGACCTCCTTTCCCAGCACATGGGCAAGAAAAGCCATCTTGCTGTACAGGTAACCCGACTGGTTGTCGCGCCTCAGTACAGGCAGGCGGGAAAGCAGCTTGCTCCGTTTCAGTCCTGTCTGCCACGCCTCAGTATAGTTCCGGTCGCTGATGTAATACATCATCAGGAAGCCATACGTGTGCGACAGGTAGTAAACCTCGCTCTCCGATTTCCCGCCTTCCAGCAGCTTTATCGCATGGAACACACATTCGTACGCCCTCTTGTTCAGGCTCAGCCTGCGGTACAGATAGCCTTCGGACAACAGCATACCGGCAAGCATGACATGATCCGAGGCCGAAGAAGCATACTCCTTGCCCTTGCGGATGTAGCGGGTCGCCTTGTCCAGCGAAAATGCAAAGACCGACGACTCCGCCAGTATCATGAATATCCGGCGGTACATGAGGGTGTCCGATTTTATCTCTACCGAGTGGTAGGCTTTCTCGGCACTGACCAGCGCTTTTTCGAACATCGACAGCCGGAAATAAGCGCACGCACGGATATAATCCAACTTATACGACGGGTACTGTGCTTTCCGTTGCAGACTGTCAATCTGTTTCAGTGCTTCCTGTGGAAACTGGGAAGCCTGTTCACGCAAATCTGTCAGCTCCGGAGCAGAATATCCCGCCATAACAATAAAAGTTAGTATGATAAAGAGGTAATATCTCATTTTTTTTAGTATTTTTACAATTTTATTCCAACAAAATCGGTCTTGTAAAGTTATTTACACCCTCAAAACTACAAAATAAATTAATAAAGAATCTTTCTCCAAAAATAAAATTAATGTAGCGTTGGCAAAATTGTCTTAATACTAAAAACGGGGGACAGCCTCTTCTACCTTACGGCTCGCCCAGTCCTCTCACGATCACCTCTACCTCCGGCTTCAGGAAAAACTTGCGATGTTTCTCATGTCCCAGTGCCGCCAGCCCCTCGCGGATGGAAGGACAGCGGTACATCCACCGGTACAAGTTGCGCCGTGCCGTCTCCGGCGAACGGTTCGGAAAATACAGGCAAGCCAGCTCTGCCTTGCCGTAAATACGCAGACGGAATGTTCCGTCGGATTCATCTTTTTTCATAGTACACCTCACTTTTTACGTCGTATCACCTTCTTGTGCGGAGCCACCCGCTCGAAGGCCAAATTGTCCATCATCTCTTTCAGTACGGTGCCCGGACGAAAATGCACCCATACCTTGCCCAGCATCGACGGACGGAAGTCGGCCTCACACTTCACGCCCTCGCTCTTTACACCCATCTGCAGCGAACCGATGTCGCCCAGCCGGATAATCTCTCCGTTGCACAGCCCGCCGCCTATCTCCTCTTCCAGTGCCGTGAGCACCGCCAGCGTGTCTGCCTTGGTCACCGTGCAGCGTTTCTGTATGCGCACCGCCATGTCGACAAGCGATACCACCCCACGCGCCTGCGCCCGCGCATAGTACGTCACTCCTGCCGAGAGGTCCCGCGGATCAACGCGCGGCACCACCGAATATGTCACCGATCTTTCCTTCATCTTTTTTCTCCTTATACGATTTTCCCGGTACAGCCACATGCACGCCCTCGAACTCGCCGATTTTCGTCATGCTGGGATTGTACCCGTAATACACTTTTCCCGTCGCCCCGTTGCGATGCTTGGCAAGCGTGGCGATACCCATTCCCTTGGTCGAGCAGCCCGTGTCGGGATCCACCCGGATGTGATACCGCTCCGGACGGTGCAGCAGAATCACCAGATCGGCATCCTGCTCTATCGCCCCGCTCTCGCGCAGGTGACGCAGCTCCGGACTGCCTGCCCGGTCTTCCGCCTGACGGTTGAGCTGGCTCGACACGATGACCGGACAGCCCAGCGAGCGTGCCAGCCCCTTCAGCTTGCGACTGCACTCCGCCACCTCCTGCTCGCGCGTGCGCCCCGGGTTCACCGTGGCAAGCAGTTGCAGGTAGTCGACGATGAGCAGCCCCAGTTCCCCCTTCGCCCGCAGCGACTTGGCGATGATGCAGAGCTGGTCGACGTTGATGTACGGCGTATCGTCCACCTGCACCGGCAGCACACTCATCCGTTCCGCCGTGCGATGCACATCCTCCACCTCCTCCGGCGTGAGCTTCCCCTGCCGGATGCGCAGCGGGTCGGCACGGCTCTCCGCCAGCACCATACGCTCGCCCAGCTCCGAAGCCGTCATCTCCAGCGTGAAGAACACCACCGGCACCCCCGCCATCGCCGCCTGACGCGCAAAGAACAGGTCGAGTGCCGTCTTTCCGTCCGCCGGACGCGCCGCCGTGAAAATCAGGTTGCCCGGCTGCCATCCCCCCGTCATCTCGTTCAGGCGCTGCAAGCCCGTAGGCACCCCCGTGAGTCCGTTCACCGACAGCTCCTGCCGGCGGTCCACCAGCGCCACCGTGTCCTCCATCACCTCCGGCATGGAGTGCAGGTGATTCTCCAGCGGCGAGTCGTCGAGCAGTGCTCCCAGTTCCCGCTGCGTATCAATCAGCACATCGTACACGTCGCACGTCATGTCGTTTGCCGCCGCCAGCTCGCGCGTCAGCACCTCCACCAGTTGCCTGCGCAGGAAGTACTGGTACAAGATGGCACAGTGATACTCCAGATGCGCCGACGTAGCCACTTCGCCCGCCAGCTTCGCCACTGCAAACGCACCGCCCGCCTCGTCCAGCCGTCCCGAAGCACGCAGCTCCTCGCACACCGTAAGCATGTCCACTGCCGCCCCCTTGGCATACAGTGCCTTGATTGCCTCGAACACCGCCCGGTGCGCCGTAATGTAAAACATCTCCGCCCGCAGGCTCTTCAGAGCCGTCGACTGAGCCGAGCGTTCCAGCAGGCAAGCCCCCAGAACCGCTCTCTCAATTTCCTCAGCATACATCATACTCCGCAGTCTTTCAGGTGAACATCAGGGGCAGCTTCTTCCACGCGACTTCCGGAGGCTGTTCCGTCCTTGGAGTTCCGACGGGCCATCGTCCGAAACGCTACCCGCAGCTCCACCTGAACACCAGCCTGCAATGCCGTCGCCTCACTTTCCGGCAGCTTCCCGCCGGCAGACTCCCCGCAAGCCCCTTTTTCCGTTTCCGTACTACACTCTCCGTCGGCCGTGACACACTTCCTGCCCTCGTACTCGCGGGGAACACTCCCCCCGACGTCCGGCACCACCGCCGCCTCACATTTCCGACCTTCCGTACCACACTGTCCGATGCCCAGGCCATACCCTTTGGCATCCGCACCATTTACCCAACATCCTGCAATCAAACGCAGTAATAAATTCTTCATAGTATTCTCTGATTTTCAAAAATAAAAACATTTTTCACTACCGTATCCTTACCCTCCAACATCCGTCAGTTCATTACAAAACTCTTCATCAACAGATAGTTGAGTGCCGACCTTGCCCGGTCGACAGACGGCAGCATACAGAGATACATCTCCATGTTGCCGATAGCCTCCTCACGCTCGGAGAGCGTCAGTTTTCCCCACGCCTTTCGCGAAGCCTCGATGTCGATGGCAGGCTGCTGCGTCAGCTCGTGATACTGCGTCCAGAACACATCGAACGACTGGTCGCTCAGGTTCTTGGGGCGTTCGCCCGACTTGCGGTTCACCTTCAGGTGGCACAGTTCCTCGTAATACAGCAGCTTCAGCTTCGAGCCGTGAGGGGTGTGCGCCGTGCTCACCACCCCTTCCAGTTCCAGCCGGGCGATGAAACGCATCACCCTTCTCTTGCTCCATCCGAAACGCATGCTCAGCTCGCGCAACGAATACTCCATCTCCCCCTTCTTCAGCCCATCCGGTCCATTCCCCTGGTCGCTGAAGCATGCCTTCATAAGCAAATACACGTAGGCTTCCGCATCAGTATGCACCTTGCCGTACATTTCGTCGAACATCGTGTTCAACAATCGCCTCGGAAGAGCCATAAATCCCTGTTTTCCAGGACCCTTTAACTCCATACACATTCCATTTTTTACATTTTTCAATGGTTAAAAACTGCGTAAATCCGTAAAGCGGGACACCGATGGCACCGCAGGTGTCACCACCCACTACACTGATTTACAATTACTTATTCTCGAAAGCGGGACACGGGGGTCACCACCAACGGCACCACCCTTTCCTTTTTATATTAATAAACAAAGATATAATCAAAGGAAGTTTTCCGTTCCGAAAAACATTCCGCACGCCGAAGTCTGATTTCGAAGCCCGATTTAGACCGCCCCGCGTGTCCTGCCGACCGGAAGAACCGGAGCAGAACGGCAGAGCCGGAACAAAACAGCGGCGAGGGAAACCTGCCCGACCGGAGAAATGTCCGACCGCCCCGCGTGTCCTGCCAGCCGGAAGAACCGGAGCAGAACGGCAGAGCTGGAACAAAACAGCGGCGAGGGAAAGTTTTCCAGTCCGAAAAAACATTTCAATCCAAAGAATATCCTATCTTTGTCAAAGGAAATATCAGAACCTGATTACAGACGCCGCCGTCCGGTCCGTCAGAAAGTCCGCTTTTAAGCCCCTTCCGGCACACGTTACTGCCAGGTAAACCAGTCGGCAGAAAGGCTTAAAACATGCACGGCAACATCAGCAATCAGGTTGGCACAACCGGTGTATTTCGGTGTTTTTCCTGCTTTCCAAGTGTAAAAATACTCATCGAACCCAAAAAAAACTCTGCCGTAAACGGCAGAAGAAAAAGGGTTATAAGACTATGGAAACATTATGAAATTCACCAAAATTCTTTACAGCTCATGCGAAATGAGCAAAAAACAGAAGAAATACCTGTTGATAACTCTCAAGCGTTTTCTCGACCGACTATACCGGTCGGCACGCGTGTCAAAAAGTGAAATACAGCGCATTACGGGCACAGGCACCCATACCTGTTCCGATAGTCGCAACTACCAGATCAGTACCCTGTATACGTTCTTCCGAGCGATAGAACAGATACACCAGGTAAAGTTCGAATATCTGACACTGCTGAGAATTATTGAAAAAAGTATCAATAGCGGAACCGAGCTTATTATCTCCGAGGTAAAGCCCGGCGAAGAAATTCCGGAAGGAAGCGAGAAGCTGATGAAACGCCAGCCCAGAAAGAAAGGCAGACAGTAATCTTCCCGCTTGCCTGACTTTTTCTGCAGGAAAAAACAGCCCGAAGCTGCGGCGCCCACCGCCGGAACCTCGAGGCTTGCCTCCGCAAAAAGCAGGAAAAGACTTCACGGAACGGTATTTTTTGTGTAGATTTTGTACAGAAAAAATTATTTTTTGTACAAATTTTGGAAAATCCTCCCGACGTTCTTCCCCACGGATGACCACGTCGGGAGGATTTGTTTTCTCCCGTCGTACTTCTGTATAGGAGGCATGCTCCCACAGCCGCATAGGAAGTCGTTCTTCGCTGCAAAGATAGTAAATTATCCGTAATAAAAATTCTTTTTCCGCTTTTTAACTATCCTTTTTAAATCTGCCTGCCGGAGGTGGCCTGGCAGATGGGCTTCAACTGCTTTCGGAATGTTCGGATTGTCATACCTCCTATACAGAAGTACGATGTGCGTCATCTTCCATTTATGGAGATAACAAACTGGTTCATAGTGCTTTCAGGCGCTAGGGAGGAAAAGAAAGTACACTCGTTTTTCAACTAAATACATCAAACGGAAACCAATAGAAAAAAATCATTCAGGAAACTAACAACAATAAAAAAGCATCGCAAAAACGTAAAGTTTTTTCAAACATCCATTGTAAGAAAAATTTAAACCATGAAGAAAGAACAGGTATGGCTTCCCCTGCAAACGGTATACAACAAGGAACTGCTGGTAGGCGACTACCTCAAGGAGCAGGGCATAGAGTACTACATCCCTATGACATACGAACTTCGCGACATGAAGGACAGCGAAGAATGCTGCCGCGTGCTCGTACCTGCCATTCATAACCTGCTCTTCGTGCGGCACTCCTACGACAACGACTGGTGCAGGAGGTTTGCCATCCAATCGCCTCTGCCTCTGTACTTCCTGAAGAAAGAACGCAACGGAACCGACTTCTGCACGGTGAGCGAGCAGGACATGCAGAACTTCATGCGTGCCACCGACCCCGAGATTCAGGGCACCCGCTTCATCGACTCGGAAAAGCTCCGGGGCAAACGCAGCGTCCCCGTCCGGGTAGTACGCCGCGGTCCGCTATACGGCGTCACGGGCAAGTTCCTCCGCTACGGAGGGCGCCACTACATCGCCATCGAAATGCCCCATAGCACCGCCCTGCTGAAAGTCAGCTTCACGTGGTGCGAAATCGTTGTCGACCAATGAAATACATTTCCTCCACCATCATCGAATTCGAACGTCCCGACATCGAACACGTGCCGGCAGAACTGCTGCGCCGTCAGGGTACCCTGCTGCGGGCGTTCTACTACGAGCACTACGACTCGTTCGTGCGCGGAGGAAAATACATCGTGCAGTACATCTATTATACGGTCAAGAAAATGCGCAACCTCACCCGTCTGCAACTCGACAAGCAGTACAGCTCCCTGAGCCAGCAGGCAGAAAGCATCGCTCCCGCCGAGTCCGCCTGTTCCAGCGACCGCGACGTGGTGGCATACGCCTACGGCACTCCCGCCGACGACTCCCGCCTGTCCGACTGGCTGACGGCTCATCATCTGCCCCAGCCGCTGGCACGCTTTGCCGACACACCGGACACCGACGCAGGCCAACGGCTGGACGAGTTGAAAAAAGCTGCCTTCTACGCCTTCCGCAAGAACGCCCTGCTGGTGGTGGAAAGCATGGACGGACTGATTGCCAACCCGCTGTTCTATACCGTTCTCGACGAATACCAGACGCCCGTATGCAGCACCGACTTCCCGTGGCTCTGCCGCAAGAACCTGAAGCTCATGCAGGCGATGACATTGTATCAAACCCAGAAATAATCACAATAAATTTAATATGAAGATTAAAGCGTTATCACTTCTTATTTTTATGGCATGCTCGCCCCTGCTCATGGCGCAGTCGGGCATGACCGACCAACAGGTATTAGAGTATGCCAAAGATGGAGTCAAACAAGGTAAAGACCAGCGTACCATCGCCACCGAACTGGCACGCCGCGGCGTAACCCGCGAACAGGCAGAACGTGTGAAGAAACTGTACGAACAGCAGACCAACACCACATCCGGCGATTTGACCGGTACCGCCAAAGCCGAAGCACGCCTGCGCGAGCAGACACAGGAAGACAACGCCACGATGCTCGACGAAAAGCCACAGGCACAGGAAGTGGCACAGCAGGACGCCGTATTCGGACGCAATATCTTCAACACCCGTAACTTAACGTTCGAACCGAACGTCAACATAGCCACTCCGCCCAACTACCGTCTCGGTCCGGGCGATGAAGTGATTATCGACATCTGGGGAGCCAGTCAGAACACCATCCGCCAGCAGATTTCACCCGACGGCACCATCAATCTGGAGCAGCTGGGTCCCGTCTTCCTGAGCGGCATGACCGTAGACCGCGCACAGCAGTACCTCACCGACGAGCTCCGCAAGATCTATTCCGACCAGAGCAACCAGATCCGCGTCACGCTGGGCAACACCCGCACCATCCAGATCAACGTGATGGGTGAAGTGGTTCAGCCGGGCACCTACGCCCTGTCCGCCTTCTCCACCGTGTTCCATGCCCTCTACCGTGCAGGCGGTGTGAGCGGCATCGGTAGCCTCCGCAACGTGAAAGTATCGCGCGGCGGAAAAATCGTCGCTACCGTCGACGTCTACCAGTTCATCATGCAGGGCAAGACCCGCGACGACATCCGTCTGGAAGAAGGCGACGTGATCATCGTCCCCGCCTACGATGCACTGGTACAGATTACCGGCAACGTGAAGCGCCCCATGCGCTACGAAATGAAGAAGGACGAAACCCTCTCCACCCTGCTGAAATACGCCGGAGGATTCACCAGCGACGCCTATACCAAGAGCCTGCGCATCGTACGCCAGAACGGTAAGGAGTATCAGGTGAACACCGTCGACGACACCGACTACAGCGTGTGCAAGATGCACGACGGCGACGTGGTGACTGCCGAAGCCATCCTGGACCGCTTCACCAACAAGCTGGAAGTACGCGGCGCCGTATACCGTCCGGGCATCTACGAACTGGGCGGCAAGCTGAACACCGTGCGCGAGCTGGTAGAGAAAGCCGACGGACTGATGGCCGACGCCTTTACCGGTCGTGCCGTACTGTACCGCGAGCGTGAGAACAAGACCCGCGAAGTGAAGCAGATCGACATCCGCGCCATCATGGACGGCACTCAGCCCGACATCCCCCTGCAGAAGAACGACGTACTCTACATCCCCAGCATCCACGACCTGGAAGACCTGGGTAACGTACAGATATACGGCGAAGTAGCTCATCCGGGCGACTATCCCTATGCCGACAACATGACACTGGAAGACCTCGTCATCACCGCAGGCGGTCTGCGTGAATCCGCCTCCGTGGTACGTGTCGACGTAGCACGCCGCATCAAGGATCCGAAGAGCACCGAAAGCTCGGCTACCATCGGACAGACCTTCTCCTTCGGCCTGAAGGACGGCTTCGTGGTAGACGGCGAACCGGGCTTCACCCTCCAGCCCTACGACCAGGTATTCGTACGCCGCAGTCCGGGCTACAGCGCCCAGCAGAACGTAACCGTAAGCGGTGAAGTACTCTACGGCGGAACCTACGCCCTGACCACCAAGAGCGAGCGCATCAGCAGCGTCATCGCCAAGGCAGGAGGTGCCACTCCGTTTGCCTACGTAAAAGGCGCCAAACTGACCCGCGTAGCGAACGAAGAAGAAATCCGCCGCATGCAGGACGTAGTCACTCTGCTCCGCCGTCAGGTAGGCGACGCCATGATCGACTCACTGGGAATCAACGTACAAAACACCTTCACAGTAGGAATCGACCTCGAAGCTGCCCTTACCAATCCGGGCAGCGATGCCGACATCGTATTGCGTGAAGGCGACGTCATCACCGTGCCGGAATACAACAATACCGTGAAGATAGACGGTGCCGTAATGATGCCGAACACCGTATCGTACAAGGAAGGCGAAAGCGTGAAATACTACATCAGTCAGGCCGGCGGTTACGGTCAGAACGCCAAGAAGAGCAAGAAGTTCATCATCTACATGAACGGACAGATAGCCGAAGTGAAAGGCAGTGGCAAGAGCCAGATCGAGCCGGGCTGCGAGATCATCGTGCCCAGCAAGCGCAAGAAGCAGTTTAATCTGGGTAACGTAGTCGGACTGGCAAGCTCCATCACTTCACTCGGCACCATGGCAGCAGCCATTGCCGCACTGGTTAAATAAACGGATTATCACATAGCTACAGGAAGCGCGGCAAGGAAAACATTATTGCAACTTTTCTCACTCACCAAGTCGTGCCGACTGTAGCCCTTTCTTCACAGACTTATATATATGGCAGAAAACAAGAACTATCAACAACCGGACGTACAGGAACCGGAAAACGATGAAATTGAAATAGACTGGATGGGGATACTGCGTAAGATCATCGCCATCCGCAAGACGCTCTACAAGGCAGCCGGCGTAGGACTAATATTAGGCATTATCATCGCCTTGAGCATCCCCAAACAATACACCGTAACCGTTACCCTCTCTCCCGAAATGGGCGGAGACAAAGCAGGCGGAGGGCTTGCCAGCCTGGCTTCTTCTTTTCTGGGAGGATCTAGCAGCAACAGTCCCGATGCATTGAATGCTACCTTGGCACCGGATATCGTAGCCTCTACCCCGTTCATTTTGGAATTATTCAATACCAAGGTACAAACGCTGGACGGGAAAGTGGATACCACTCTGGTCGCTTACCTGGACGAGCAAAAACAACCCTGGTGGGGATACATCAAAGCAGCTCCCGGTATGGCTATTGGAGCTATCAAATCATTATATTCGGAAGATACAGATACCGTTACCGCTTTAAATCCCTTCCAACTGACTCAAAAGGAAGCTGGAAAAGTAGCGAGCATAAAGCAAGCGATCACAGCTGAAGTTGATAACAAAACAGCCATGACCACTCTTACCGTTACTCTGCAAGACCCGAAAGTAACAGCCATAGTAGCCGATAGTGTTGTAGCAAAGCTCCAGCAATATATTATCGACTACCGCATCAAGAAAGCCAAGGAAGACTGCGCCTATCTGGAACAGCTCTATAAGGAACGCCAGCAGGAGTATTACGATGCACAGAGCAAATATGCACACTATTTCGACAGCAATCGTAACATTGCCTTGCAAAGTGTACGCGCTGAGCAGGAACGTCTGCAGAACGATATGAGTCTTGCCTATCAAGTATACAGTCAGGTAGCACAACAGTTACAGGTTGCACGTGCTAAGATACAGGAAGAGAAACCTGTATTTGCCGTTGTGGAACCAGCTACTGTGCCTTTGCAACCTTCTGGAATTAGTCGGAAAGTAATTGTACTTGGAATTACATTATTTATCCTTTGTATTTTTGGAATCTGGTCTTTGATAATTCTTCCATATTGGGAAATTACTAGGCAAACTATATCAAATAAAAATAATGACATATAAATTATAAAATACATAGGTAAGTATACTTTAAATACTTAATGCTTTACTAAAAATAACGACCTATAGGTATATAACAAAGCTCTTTCATTCTAAAATTAATATGGCAACCATTAAATAATGACAAGTCAAGTAAAAAGCAATAGAAGATTAACCCACAATACTATAATTCTATATTTCCGTATGTTCCTTATAATGGGAATTACATTATACACAAGTAGGGTAATCCTGCAAATTCTAGGAGTAGAAAATTACGGAATATATAACATTGTGGGAGGAATTGTTACAATCTTTACTTCCATTAGTTCTTCTATAGGAAATGCAAGTTCTCGTTTCATAACATTTTCATTAGGTTCAAATAATTCAGAAGAGCAACAGAATGTATTTAGCACAACTATAATAATTCACGTTCTTTTTTGCTTTATAATTTTGCTATTCTGCGAAACAATTGGTTTATACTTATTCTATGAAAAATTAGTAATACCATCTGAACGTATGCATGCTGCATTTTGGGCATATCAATTTTCCATTGCGTCCATTTTATTTCTTTTTATGAGTTTGCCCTATAACAGCATGATTATTGCTCATGAAAAAATAAAAACATTTGCATATATATCAATCTTAGATGTTATATTACGATTAGCTATAGTATATGTATTACCATTATTACCGTGGGACAAACTTGCCCTTTATGCTTTTTTACAGGTTCTAGTACAAACTGTTATACAATTTTTCTACTACTTATATTGTAAATACAATTATCCAGAAACTAGCTTTAAATGGGTATGGGATAAAAATTTACAAAAAAGAATACTTTCATATTCATCCTGGATATTCATAGGAACTATAACATCATCTTTATATACCCAAGGTATCAATATTTTATTGAATATTTTCTATGGTCCGATAATAAATGCCGCCCAAGGAATTGCTATGCAAATTCAATCAGCTATAGAGAGATTATCTCAAAATGTACAAACAGCCATACGTCCTCAAATAACAAAATCCTATGCTGAGAAAGATTACTTTAGATTATACGATCTTATAAAATTAGGGACAAAGGTTTCTTTCATTTTGATGTTTATGATGGCAGTTCCACTAATATTTCAAATAGATGTAATCTTAAAAATATGGTTAGGTAATTATCCTCAACAAACGGAACAATTTGCAATTATTCTTATCTTAATTATTATTGTAAAATTATTTGGTTCACCATTAAAGATAGCTATACATGCAACAGAAAAGATTAGGAAAGTAGAATTATGGTCATGCATAGTCTTAATAAATATACCTATATCATATTGGGTATTAAAGAATTATAAAATAGAAGCTTACTTTATATTCATAATAGCACTTATCGTAGAAATAGTTTCACTTTCAATTACTATTCATATTATATTTAAACAGATGAAAATGGACTTCCGGAAATATAAGAAGGATTTAATTTACCCAATACTAAAATCATCAGTTATTTCTATTATTGTCCCATTCATTATATCTTATAATTTAAATATAAGTAATTTATATATTAAACTTATTTTTATGACAACAATATGTATAATTTCAATTGGATTATCCTTTTATCTTTTTGGTCTAGATACGATAGAAAAAAATAAAATTAAAATTATCATGAATAATTTAAAAAAAAGAATAATTCACCATTAAAAAGCATCAATTTTAAATATAAAATAGTCAAACAAATTTTACAAACACATGTAAGTAAGCGTCCAATTTTTACGTATTGCCTCAAAGAATAAAAAATATGACCTTTGCTGCTGTAACAAAAAATATTAAAAGTATGTATAGCAGCTGTGATTTTGAATTATTCGGATAAGCGAGAGAAAAGGAAATTAATTTACTTTTCAGAGCGAAAGAATAATCAAGCATTAAAGGCTGTTCATCCGCTACAAGGCGGAAGCAATGCCACGGAAGAGTATGGTACAAGGATACAAGACATCAAATAGTACCGATGTAGGTTTGAAAGAAAGGAGAATACGGAACCCTGTCCTGTAAGAATGATGATAGACATCCGTATGACAAACGGAATAAGGATACAGCAACGAAACTTGACCTACCGGAACTTGAGAAGTCTGATAGAGAAACTGGAGGGACTATGCTGAATGTTACAGGAATGAACAGATTCACTATCTGCGGAATTTTCATGATATGCGCTGTAAGTATGAACGGGTACTATCCATCATTCACCAGCAGCTGAACCGAGAGCCACAGGAAGATGAAGTTTTCATTGTCATGTCTAAATAGGGAGAGATATGAATTCCATGGAAAAATCAATGCTGCTTGACGAACTTTTCGCCCTGCGTAAAGCGGATAAGGAAGAAAGGGACAGGCTTCTGGAAAAGCTGGACC